>Ga0164318_10000928_pt1 | contig 24544 bp, 37 predicted proteins | sample GuaBasSedimGuay9_FD_113734 | JGI IMG/M metagenome (GOLD analysis project Ga0164318, IMG submission 113734) | Subseafloor sediment microbial communities from Guaymas Basin, Gulf of California, Mexico - Guay9, Core 4571-4, 0-3 cm | ecosystem: Environmental > Aquatic > Marine > Hydrothermal vents...
ATGCCCAGTTTTCTTTTCATTTAGTTACCTCCATGTTTTCGTTGTTCTCTTCCACCAATTCTTTTAGTTTGTCTGACATTTTTTCAGCATTATGAACAAGAAGGCTCATATAGATCAATGTAGGGATAATTGAAAAAATCAAAGGTATGTGTTCTGCTATTTTCTCAACAGTTGTTGACTCGAATAATACTTTCTCTATATCTTTAAAAGATATTCGTATCTTCTTCTTATCAGTATCACGAGCAATTATTTTAACAGTGGGTCTATACTTAACTTTTAATATTTTACAAATCGTACCATCTTTCAGTTTTACTATTGTATTTCTTTCTAGATGTCTAACTTTCATTGTTTATCAGCCTCCTGTAGAAAGCGGTTGAGTGCGATTCTTACCAAGGTTGTGTTGTCCTCGTTTTTTAGGTCGGAAAAACGTTGTCGTAGCTCTTTTATCTGCTCTTTTTGTATTCTCACCAATACGGTTTCATTCTGCATTTTTTACACCTCGAAATCTACTATTTTTACATTCTCTCTTATTGGGAATGGTTCACGATAGTAAATTTTCGACATTTTGACGGACATTGGTTCTATTATTTCCTCGTAACATTTCTTACAAAGCTGGAGTTCTATATCGTCTATTATTTCTTCGACATCGCCATCATCATTATGATACACCGTCATATTAATCTCGTAAAAATCTTTGGTTGTTCTTCCGCAGTTATCACACACTACAACTGATACCATTTTTACACCTTTCCTTTTTCGTCTTTATTCCACAAGTTTTTGTAAAATGTTATAGTGGCTTTGATTTCATCATTTAGGACTTCAAATAGATCTTCAGGAATATTCTTAATGAGAATTGTGTTGTCTCCTGCTAAATCTAGCGTCTTTATATCAAATATTTCGGTTTTTGCCGTTTTCCATCACCAATTTCAGAATGGATTTTGAGTTTATAAATGTTTCTGTTTGTTGCAGAATGTAACTATAATGTTGTTTGTTTGTCATTGTCAATCAACTATTGTGTCTTTCAGGTAATATACTCTGATGCCAAGTTTATCTAAAATTTCTTTTCTCTCTTTACTTATCCCCGCACAAAGGACAGCGAGTTTGCTTTGCCTTTCCCTTCCTCCTGCAAGTGAATATAATATTTTATAAGCTGTTGCATATCGGATACAGTTACAAATCTAGGTTTTACCTCAAGATATACTGGTTCATTTGTTGTTGTGTCAGTAAAAAGGAAATCTGGTAGATATTTCAAATTAAAGAAATGTGGAAAATGTTTTGGATTCTCCAGATTTGGTATTTTTATGTATCCTTTTTCAATCATTGTATATAAATCTGCCTCTATTGTTGAGTATACATTTCCAGATGGATTCTTTTTTATTGTCATATTACAACCTCCTCTGCAACTTTTTTATCTATCAATGTTTTAGCTAAAATTGGAGAGAGTGACACTATATCTCCATTCTTGAACGACCATGTTTTCCCAATATCTTGCGGATCAACAAAAGTGGGTATATCCTTTATAATCCTCACCACAATCTTATCTTTCTCTTCTATTTCCTCCTTTTCGAGTTTTATTCCCTTCCAGCATCTCACTCTTACTCCATTGACTGTTCTTCTTTCCTCTTGTATAGAAGGGATAGCATATTTTAGATTTTTTGTGAATACCCCTTTATCAACCGCAGGTAATTTTATTTTCTTGCAGTATTTCACAAACTCTGCATAGAGTTCATCTTTTGTTACAAATGCATATGTATCTTCATGCAATCTTCCATCATTGGTGTAATCTATTACAAATGCAGAGACAGGGTCACTTTTTCTTATATAATCTTCACGTACTTCTTCGGTTGATTTACTATGAGAGAAATCTCCTCTCTTTAATAGGTTTTTGAGGTGTTCTATAACCAAGTTGAAGAACCCTGACATCTCTGATGACTCTGTAATCTTATCAATAATGTTTGGGTCTCTATCATTACCTTCAAATTTATTTGGAAAGTTCAGTATAATCCATCTTCTGAAGAAGGCAGATGTATCGTCGAAAGTTTTTGGGATTTTATTTGCAGAAAAAATAAGCTTACATGTTGGATTGAATTCAAAAGATGGTTTGAATTTTTTTTCTGCTGAAATTGTATCTCCACCTGCAATCATCTTGAAAATACCTGTTCTCCTCAAAGTTTCATCTGGGAGATCAGCATATAGGTTTGCCAACTTTCCATATAATGAGGAGATAGCAAACCTGTTTTCAAGCAAAGATTGAAGCGAAACTGAAGAAGTATTACCTTTCCCCAAAAAGCTTCGTACTAACTCAATTAAAGTGGATTTGCCATTCGCTCCATCACCAACAAGCATTAGTGCTTTATGAAACTTTTGTTCAGGAATGCATGAATACCCGATAAATTCGAGAAGTGGAGGGATATCCTCCTCTACCAAAACTTCTTTCAAAAATTTTTTTATCTTTGGACAATCAGCCTTTTCATCATACTCAATAGGGAGGCAATAGGTAAAATAGAACTCTGGTGATGAAGGAATTAATTCCCCCGACTCGATATCATAAACACCGTTTAAGAGGGGAATTTTTCTTTTCTCTCTATTAAGTAGATATCTATCTATATATGTTGCTCTCTGTATGAAACCTATGGTTTCATTTACAATGTGGTTTGTAGCTTTTTCCATCTTGCCTATTTCCGCTATTATCCTCTGGCATAATTCTTTAATTTTGGATTCACCATTAAAATTCCACTTTTTACCATCCCACCATAATACTTCCTCCGTGTCTCTCAGGGTTATAAAATCATGCATGTTCATTATCATCTCTGCTAGAGTAGCATGAGATATCCTCTTTTTCTCTTCTCCATCTCCCAGTTTATCATCCTTTTCTCGCTGGAAAAACTCTATACCTGTGTCCCCCTCTATGATTTTTATAGCTGATATAAAATCGACATTCTCTATTTCCTGAACAAAGTTGATAACATCCCCATATTTTTGACATCCAAAACAATACCAAGACATTTCATCCTCATATACTGTAAATGAAGGATTACTATCATTATGAAAAGGACACAATCCCTGCCAATATCTGCTATATTTTCTCACAGGTTTTACATATTTTTCAATTATTTGCATCCCGACTTTTCTTTTGAATTCTTCCAAATCTTTTCCTCTCTTTGTCTTTGATTCCAGAACCTTTCTTTTTTCCTCTACCTTATCCAGACCATGATATCTTTTCCATCTTTTTTCTATGTCTTCAAGAACACGGATAGAATATTTTTTGATTTCTAATGGAGATTCTCTGTAATGAGTGTATTTTTTTCCAGTTGGATGTATTGACCCACATGTAACGACGTATGATCCTTCTCCCTGAAATCTGATTTCCTCTTTTCCGTTCCATTGAAGGGATTTTCTCATTACTGGGGATTCTGTCTTGAGGTAGATATGATATCCCTTTCCGGTCTCCACTGTAAATGTTTCCCTTGCTAGTTCTTTTAGATTAAGTTCATCAAAAAGATTTTTGTTGTCTATATCTAGAACAACCAGATTATCAGACACCGCACCACAGACAGCGCCGTAGTTTGTATGTTTATCTCTCTCCCATTTCTCCAATTCTTCTTGTGTTGGTCTCCGATGTTGATATTCCTCCCAAGATATAGCGGGTTTTTTATCTCGATCTTTTAGCGGAAAAAAAGATATGCCCCAAGCAATGTATTTTTCCCTCCACATAAAAGTATGTAATGAACTTTGTGTATAAAAAGTTTTTGAAAAATTTTTCAAAATGATAAAAACATGAAATTCTTAACCGAAAACGTTGGACACGTTGGACTTTTTGCCTCCATGCGAAGCGGAGGTTATTTAAATTTTTTTTATATTTAAATTTTTTGTTGAACGTTATGGTTAAAAAATTAAGGTTGATGGATTATTTTTTAAGGTCTGTCCAAGAAGTCCAAGTTGGATAGCCTTTCCTCCTTAGGAGGAAAAAATGGTGTTTTGTAAAAATTTTTCTATAAATAATGAGATAGTGTGCCAACCTGGACAGGTTGGACAGCTATAGATATTCAACAGATATAATGCTAAAAAATTTTTTCAACCTCTATTTTTATCCACGACTTCTTTAAAAACCGCTCTAACAACTTTCGCATTTACCAGATGATTATCCTTCAACCTCTTACTCAGAACGTCCACAGACACGGAATTGACAGCATTAGCAGCACTTTTGACATGTATCGCAGTTGCAGTCTTGAAAAAATACATCCTGCAATTCTGACAATAATACTTCTCCGTCCCTAACCTATGTCTCAACCTTCCACCGCAAAACGGACACTTCTTCAAGAGATTCTCACGGATCATGCGATGCCTCCAAAAAAAATAAAAAGATGAGAGAGACTAATACTCCCTCACCTTCAAACTCTTGAACGGCTCTTTCTCTTTGAGTTCGTCCCAGTCCTTCTTCTTCAGCACAGCCCACCAGTGCGGATCTTTATTGTCTTTTCCAGAGTCAAACTGAAACCCCGCAGATTTCAGGTCATCCTTGACATCTCTTGTCTTCTTGCTTCCATCTCGCAAATGCACAGTAACCGTCTTCTCGTCTTCTCTTTCTTGTCGATATTTTATCATTCTCAAGTCCTTGTTCACTTCCTTGAAGATCGCAGACACGACAGTATCGCTAACATCTATTCCAAACTTCTTGATTGCTTTGTTCTTAACAGCCTCATATCTTTCTACCTGTTCTTCAATTATTTCCTCCAAATTCATTTCATTTCCTCCTTTATTTCAGGTTCATACAATTTATTTATTTTATATTGTTCAAGCATCAAACTATTCAAAATATATTTCACACAATTCCTACAGACATATACGGTTTTTTTACGATGATGCAAAACTACAAACAAGAACCTAGATGCATAAAATTCCGAAACTGAATTAGGATTGTAATATCCTTTTAGCCCACAAATTGCACACTTTACTTTCATTTATTCGCCTCCTCAAAATAACGACATATTTTATTTACATCTTTAATAACGACTGGAGGGGCATAACGAAAACCGTAACAACACCAGCCATCACGGTAATATTTGCAATCTCTACATGTTTTCATTTCTCTTCCTCCTTTCAAAATACTCTTTCAACAACCTCCTGACCAATCCAGCTTTCTCTTCAACTGGAAGTTGTTTATACTTCTCATGCGTCTCTTCATCCAGATATGCGGTTATTTTAGGCATTTTTTACCTCCTAGCACCTATCCTTCGCTCTGATTATGTCTTCCTCCATGATTGTTTTTCGGCCATATCTCTGTGCACTTTCTTCTGCATTCGGCATGAGATTACCAGAAATCAGATCCTCGATATACGAAATCATCTCTGCAATTGCATCCTTTCCGACCCTCATTGTCGTGTTATCACGCATCAGCTTTCCAATATTCAGAGTTTCCTTCCTGCCGTTATTCATCTCATTACCTCCAACTTTAATCTCCTTGGAAATCTCATATCGTCAACAGCATCATAACCACAGTTCGGACAGATGTAAGGAGTACGAAAGTAATGTCGATACCACTGCCCGCACCTTGCACACTTCACGGCAACAAAACCTCTCAAACAACCCACCTCTTCTCCTCATATTGCTTTGCTCTCTTTAACAAGGCATTTACAGTTTTGTCATGCCAGATCAACAGCTTCCCACTCTCCAGCCTTGCATAACTCAACACAGGTTTTAAATTTCTTACTTTTCCCATTCCATCACCAGATATATGTATATACGTATACGTATATATAGTTTTCGATTTTCTTTCCGGCAAAAAACGAGATCAACCGTCTTATTATTTATATTTGATATTATATTTTACTTATATACGTGTTATACATCTAGAAATAAAAAACTATATAAACTTTTTTTAGTAAACTATATAAACCCCTAATGATATACATATTATAGGTGATGGAAAAATGGAAGGAAAAAAAGTAAATTTGGAAGCTGGACATTTGACGATGGAAGAATTAGAACAACTAAAACAGATCATGGAAGAGGAGAAAATTAAAAAAATCTTTGAAGAAGAAGCAGAAAAACGAAGGTGGTATGATAAAAAACTTGCTTGTTTTCTATTTGATAGAGATGAAGTAGTGAGAGCTATCTACGACTATATAGAATATAGCAAATATTTTTCAATTATGGAAGAAGAAAAGAGAAAGTTAATAGAAACACTTAATAAACTTACAGATGAAGATTTTGAGAGATGGCAAGATGAATTGTATGAAAAATGGAGGATAACAGAGGAGGTTTAAAAATGGGAAAGATAGTAAAATTGGATGATAACGCAATAAATATACTTGAACAGGAAAAAGAAGAGATGAGACAGCAAGGTATAGAGAAAGTCACCTACAGCGAAGCAATTCGTCACCTAGCAAGGCAGATCGACAAAAGCAACTAGTCGTACTCGTGCGGATATCGTCGTCTCAGTTTATAGCTCTTTTTTGCTCTCCTCTTTCTGTCTTTTTTTGTGTCTCTCATTGCATAGTGTACTAGATGTGGATATCTCTTTGCTCCAACTTTGACAAATTCTCCACTTTTTCTTACCCACGCTCCGTCTTTCCTTCTGTAGAATCTTACTCCACTATATTTCTTTACAGGACTTGGCATTTCTTTTTCACCTCCTTTTTCTTTTCCAAATCTCTATTATGAGACTCAACCCATCCACTATCTCAATCCCGAAGGATGAGATAGAGGATCATCTTTTTTTCCGTTTTGGTATTTTTCTCAAACTTTTTTCAGACCACCATCTGTAATCTCGTTCATTGTTTATATTCTTAACACGATAATACCACATCTTGTTATAGAATCTATATTCTGTTTTCCCTATCTTTCCTCTTAAATTAAGACCTTTTACTTTTACATAATCGCCAAGTTTATATCTCGGTATAGGGACTTTTTTATATTGATATATTGTATATTTCTTTCTTTTTACCATTCCCCATTTCACCTCCTTTTCTTCAACTTCTTCAACGTCAAAGTTAAAGCTATCTTATATTTTTTAGCTTCCATCCTCTTATCTTTACGGCAGACACTACGACATATCCAGTCTTATATCCAGCACTATTTCCTCTTTTTACCATGATTTTTCCAGGATATTTTCTACTCAGTCTTCCAGCAGTATACCATGCCATCTTTGCTGATGCAAACCATTTCACATATCTCTTCATTTTTCTCACCTCCTCTTCCTTATTTTTTTAAGAGTCAAAGCCAACACAGCTCTTTTCTTCAACTTCCGAGTGACAGTCAAGTACCTCTTTCCACTTTTCGTCGGATTTTTGATTCTCTTTCCAACGGGAGTTTTTGCGATTTTTTCCAGCAAAGTTTTCGGAATGTTGTCTTTCTCAGGAATCCCGAGCTGTCTGCTCAAAGCTCCCTTCTTTCTACGATTTATTGCCCTCTGAATCCAGTATTTTGAGGAGTTTACAGTCATTTTCGCCTCCTACTTCTTTTCTTTCTTCTTTTTCTTCCTCCTGATGTCCTCTTTGTTTTTTTTCAACGAGACATCAAGATTCATTTTACCGAGACCAAAATCAATATCCCCACCTTTCCCAAAGAACATGGGAGATTCAGACCTCTGACTGAAGAGCGTCAACCCTCCAGCTCTCTGACCCTGCGATCCAGATACTCCAGAACCCATCTTTGAAAAACCAGCAAGAACCTTCTTCGCCTCAGATTTCAGCTTTCCATACTTCAACTCAGCCTCCTCTCTCCTAAGCTGTGCCAGTTCTCCTCTCAGCTTAGCCAGTTCTTTCTTCTTTTCAAGTTTTTCCTTCCTCTTTGCAATCCTCTCCTCAAGTTTCCTCTTTCTTTCCAGATACAAATCCTCTTTGCTCTTCTTTTTCTTAGAGAATTTTGAAAATGACAACATTATTTTTTCCCTCCTTTTTTATGCTTCTTCCTGTGCATCTTTGATATATGCACATTCAAAGCTTTTTTTGTACGAAACCACGCCCCACAGTATCTGCATTTTTGCATTATCTTCCCACTCCTTCAATTTGTATCTTATCACATAATCATATATGTTCAAAGTTTATAAAGTTTTCCTCCATCTTCTGTACTCTTCTATACCCTCCCTGATAAAAACTTTCACTTTTCTCCACCCATCTTTTAAAACTTTTTTTGGATCAAACTTTTCAAGTTCATCTCCAAACACATAGAAAAGATAAAAAACCGTGGCAAACATGGGAGCTAACAATGCACCTCCATGCCAAGCAACTACTTTTCTAGAACCGAACGCAGTATCTATGGTTGTCTCAAATCTCCCGACAATAAAAAAATAATAGATATATAATGCCAGAAAAACTAAAAAAAAGAGAGGATCATATTTCGATTTCCTCATTTTTCCAAGATTTTTACCTCATAATCTTTCGTGTACGTCTTTCGTATCTCTTCCGTAAAAGCATCTACCATGTCTTTCTTGTCATGCAGTTTTACAATTCTCGATAATGCTTTTCCCATCTGTTTTTTGAGCACGTCTCCAATGTCAAAATAGCTGTCATCCACAAAGATTTCAAAAATAACATCTCCGTCTTTCTCCTCGATGTTGTAACTGAAAAACTCTTCAATCTGCTCTGTGATAACGTCTCCCCTGAGTTTCATTACTTCCATCATGCTTTTTATGCCTGGACTTGTTAGGGCTGCAATTTTAAACAATCTGCTCTTTTTCATCAAATCAGTAGCTTTTCTTGAAGTCAATGCCAAATCCCACTTGAAAAACTCAGCATTCGCTCTGAGATGTTTCTTTTTCAGGTCATCCAGTCCCTTCAAAGTCCAGACGATTTTCAGATCACATCACCTCTGACAACGAAAAACCCTTTCTGTCTTACCTTTTTTTCAATCTCTTTCTTCTTATTCTCCACGGCTTCCATGATTTTTTCAACGTCATCCTTGTACAGTATGCCATCTGTAAGAACCACATTTTCAACGTATCTCAGCAAGAACCTCTCTTTTCCGAATTCTGTTATAGTACGCAATTCCACGTCAACTCGCAACCCCTTCTCCTGGTATTCTCTCTCTGCCAGAAAGAATATCAGGTCTTTATTTTCCTTCAAAAGCTCCAGCATATCCTCCAATTTTTCAAATATCATTTCTCCCATTCAATCACCTCTAATATTTGTGAGTCCCAATTTCTCAAAAGCATATCTCAAATCAAACAGTAGAAGAAAAAGATACTGCTCATAGTCAGGCAATAAAAACAATTTTGGCTCTACATAGAATGGCATGTATCTCCGCAACCTCTTTTCAACATCGGGATACCCGCCAACAACCTTCGGAAATATCTGAGCCCACAATTCAACTGCTAAAGAAATTATCGTATAGTGGTCTTCACGATTTGCCAGACCATTCAGATATGCTTTTCTCAGATTTACCGTCAGGTCAGACAGAGTGATGAACCTCTCTAACAGATATTCTTGGTATCCAATTTCTCTCTCTACTATTCTTTCTTCTCCATACTCCTGCTCCATCAGAAGCCCACCAACTGCTGATACATTGAGATTACAAGGGTAAGGGTTAAAGCTGCCATGGCAAGCATTACGATGTAGAAGAACGTCAAACTTCTCTGTCGCATTGCTTTTGCTTTCTGGTTGTTGATGTATCCAAGAATTGTAGCTCCACCCTGTTGTGGATTGGTTTCTGTCTCCTCTCTGAAGAATGTTAAAGGAGTCATGCTCTCTACGTCCACAAAAACCACAGGTACATCAAAAGGAGATGTCTTGATATGCTCTGGCTCTATACTTTTGTGAAATATCTTACTCATGTCGCTGCTGACGGCATATATTCTTCCTCTCTTTAGCAGCCACAGTTTAGTACCCTGCACTATGACATCGAAATCCAGATTCTTGATCCTCGTGTCAAAACGTTTTGCATCTTTGTGAAAGAAATTTATAACTGCATAGTCTTTTTTTGTCATTTTTCTCCTGATTTTACATCTTATGTATGGATTTGTCAAAAACCAACCGAGAATAAAACCAACTGGAAGGAACCCCATCATTCCGAATATAAACATGAGTATCTGAAATCCCTTTATTGCTTCAAGAGTCTGATATGCAAAGATTACCACTATGATGCCGAGAACAGACAGGAATAGAGATGCTCTGCCCCAATCTGTAGATTTTTCTGTCAGTTTCTTAATGACCGCATCTAATTCGCTTTCGGATAGTTTTTCTTCTTTCTTTGGTCTGCCTCTCTTTTTCTCTTTCTCTGTAGCTCCTATTTTTGCATCAACTTTTTCTTCAATACTTCTCCTTGTGATAGGTTTCATTCGTATTCTTCCTCCTCTGGGATTAAATACTCGATGGGTTCTTTCTTTTTCTTTGTCCTCCTCTTGAAAAATCTAAATCCTTTTGGCTTTGAAACTGGAGTCTTGAATGCCTGATATATTCTTTCGCTTCCATCAAGAGTGGATGTTACACGTATCTCCATCAGGAAGGAATACCAGAGCGGTTCAAAGACATATTTGAATTTTTCATCTTTTCTTGCAAGAGTGAAAAACGAAGTGAGCCAGTAGAGATCGTTTTGATAGATACTCAGGGATTTCGGGTCTTCCACGCTCCCCAAAAAAAGATGCGGATTAAGCAGGTCTTCAAAATCATCAAGTTTACCTTGCTTTACATGTATCAGACTCCATGCATGACCGTAAGGATTATCGGGGATATATTGAAAACGCTGGGTGAATTGTGTAAATTTAGAAAATTCTTTAGAATTTTTCAACATTTTTTCTAATTTTTCAAAAATATCTTCTTCTTTTTTTGGATTTTTTAGCACAAAAAAAGAAAACAAATGACAGTATATAAAATTATCGCATTCTGCTTACGGAGTAATAAATAAGAAAAACTCCTACGAGTATGAAGATAATACCCCACAGGAAGGAATAACTTGAATATGGCATAACGAAATTAGAAAAAACCTTTGTGACAGTATAGTTGAATTCATCGCTATATACTACTGCCTTTCCAGAACAGTATTGTATCCCGCTTATGTTTACATAAATACCGAGAAAGATTGACCACAATCCCGAAAAAAATGAGAAAAACCATCCCAATCTTCGCCTACTTAACATCAACAATGAAAAAAAGACCCAAACTACAAACCAGATACCAAATTCTTCTAAGAGCATATATAAAGAATGTTTTCAATGTATTTAAAAATAATGGAAAAAGTGAGGAAAGGAGAGAGTTGTTCTCCTTTTTCCCCTTACATAGCTCTTGCGATCATCACCAGAGCCAACAGACCGAGGAACGTTGGTATCACGCTTAAGATAGTAGCAGGTATACCAGTTATATTCGATGCGTTCAAGACATCCTGAATCGTTGGTATAGCTACAGCGGCTATTACTATTACGATGATCACCATTCCAATTACGAAGTCTATGGTACTAACAGCTCCAGCAAAACCTCTCTTTCCGAACATCTCTTCTTTTCACCTCCTTTTTAAGTAAGATATATAAATCTTTGTATTTAAACCCTAAGTTTTAAGTATCTCTTCTAATTATCAGGAATCTTCTTGAACCGTCTCTCTTTATAAAACCCTCCTCTGATAGGATTTTTTCAACCTCTCTTGCATCTGTGATTCTTAACCTCAAAGACCACGCCAAGATTCTCGATATTCTTTCAACGAGAGTCTGCGGAAATCCAGCTTTGAGCATATCTCTCTTGAAAATTTCAACAAATTCCTCTGTCGTACCACGCATATTCGTAACTATGCTGTAGAAATCTGCAACCGAGATTTTACTGTTCCTATCTACTGAAGACAGGATTTTTTCTTTGATTTTGTTCAGGAAATACTGCTCTACCTTCTGATCCACTGTATCAGACCCAGTCCAATCAGAATTCCTAACATGATTCCAACTATGATTCTCAGACCAGGTATCATTGCGAATATCAAAAAGAACGCTGGGATAATGACAACAAGCAGGGAAGGAAAGCGAAATCCTAAAACCAGAGCCAAAGAGATAATGAAGAGCAGGAATATCAAAGCAATTATCAGAGGACTTCCTGCAATATCATAGAGCATGTTCATGATTGAATCTGCAATATTTGATATGGACGCAAACACTACCATGTTCTCCAACATCTATCTTTCACCTCCCAGATACAAACTCCAATATAGTCAATGTCAGCATCAGATTGAATATTACCGTAACCAACAGAGAGAGTGGTTGAAAACCAATTTCAGCCTGTGCGTATGGTACAATCGGGAAAAACAGGAAATTTGCAATTGCATAAATCAGCAATACAGGTATGAAAAATGCAAGAATCGAGCCAGTACTATAAGATGCACCACCACCTATCATTGGGAGAATTGCAAAACCACCTATTATACCAAGTGTTGCTATTCCAAGAGGAGATAAAATTGCATTTTTCATGTTATCCAGCAATGTACTCAAACTTATATCTTCTAACCCGTTCTCTCCACTAGCCCAAGCCAATAATGGACTAGTATAACCTACAAAGTACATTCCTATTGCAAGTCCAACCATTATCATTACATATACATCAACCTTCATACTCTACTCCTCACAAGAAACATGGCTATTCCATATCCCAACACCGTAGCAAAGAGAATCAACCAGCAACTGACTCCTGCGATAGTAACTGGATATATACCAAACATTATTCCCATCACAACTATTCCCGCAAGACCAGATAAATCACCAGCTCCAAATTTAATAAGAAAACCTGTAGCTGCAAGAGCGAAAAATATCGTTATCAACATCCATACTTCAGGTGGGAATTCCTCCTCAACCTGTATTTTCTTTATGTAGATATAATATATACGCTCAGATGAATATTCCGAGAAATTCTGCTTTTTGAATCTCCAAATCATTTTGTACTTTCCAGTTTCATTACTCGTTGTATATGACAGGTTACCTCCAGTTGAAGTTGTCTCATTATCAGAATGCAAAAGCACCCACTGACCAGTCAGATTGTTATATTTATATACATCGATAGCAAACCACTCCAATTTACCATCTGCACTTGATATATTCATTCCCATCGTTATGCTTGTATTCCAGTAAACCTGCGATGGATAGATGGATACAGTTATGTTATCCCACAGAGTTTCATTCACTGGCGGGGAAGGCGTTGTAGATTCAAAGTATAATCTGAATGTATGTATATATATCTCAAGAGATGGAATGTAGTCTTCAATCTTTGTTTGGTATCCATCCTTTTCAAGTTTCACCTTGTACAAATCTCCAGGTATGAGATATATTTCAACCTGTCCATTTGCATCTGTATACAGAATCGAAACATTGACATAGCTTTCAGTTGCTGGATTGTAGTGCATGAACGTCATCTTCACATCCTCAATTGGACTGTCGTATACGTCAATGACTGTAATGAGATAGAGCTGGGTCGTAACGTTCGTCTCATTTGTACCAGTTCCTCCACCTCCACCACCTCCTGGCGGGTATGGTGGTGTCTCTGTCGGTGGCAGGTAAGCATTCAAGACAAACAGAGTATCAGCATCAATGTCAACGTAATACACTCTCATTTTGTATCCAGATGCTGTGAATTTGAAGGCAATGTTTTCTCCTTGAGGGCATAAAGAAGTATTGAGAATGAGAGAGTTTGTACAGTTTGTAGCAGTATAGGATTGAGTACCGTCTTCATTTGATATGAATACAGACCAGTTGCTGATTGCATCTCCGTCGTATTCATCATAGCAGTTTAACCATATTGCGAACCATTGTAGATAAACGGGATCAGAATATACTCCTGAGGTTGAATTGTAACTCCAGAGTGTGTAATAATATGGTTGATTTATGTTTGAATCAGTATAGTTCTTCCCTGTATCGTTGTAAATTACTCCACTTGTTGGTGACGTTGGATAGGATGAAGATGACCTCGCTATAACTGTTCTGTCTGCACCTGAACCTTTAGTCCAGTTTATAGTTAGATTTCCTGTTGTACCATTGACATCGAGAGAATAATTGACATTTTGCGGTGGCTCTGGTAATGTCCAGTTATTTGCTTCTGTATAATTTTCACTCCACAAACCGTTGTACGTCCATAACCTGTAGTAGTAATGAGTTGACGGCGTTAATCCAGTATCTTGATATGATGTTCCAGTATTGTTAAACACTATAGTACCATCAGATTGATTTGCGGGATAACTTCCCGTTTTTCTGACAAGTACGCTGTTCACGCTCGTTGATGCACTCCATGATAGGTTTATCGCAGTATGGTTGTGAGTAGTAGCTACAAGGTTTGAAGGAGATGGTGGTACGTCAGGAGTGGTTTTATTGTATGTCGTGTAATTCTGCGAATAGTACCCAGATTCGGCATCGTAAGACCAGAAACTGAAGTAATACGTTGTGTTTGTGTCCAGGCCAGTAACTGTTGTAGATGTTCCAGTATCGTTGTATGCTAAAGTTCCTTCTGTAAGCGATGTCGGATAGGAAGAAGTTGAATATCTTATAACTGTATTGTTACTTCCTGCTCCTTTTGTCCAAGATAAAGAGATAGTATGACCTGTCGCTGATCCTGATATGCCAGTAACGTTTCCAGGATATGTAAAGTTTGATACACTTGCATTCAAATCAGAATATTGATGCAAACCAGAGTCTTCTACATAACTCCACGCTCTATAATAGTATTTTGTACCAGCAGATAATCCAGAATCAGTATACGATGTACCAGTATCGTTATAAATAACCGTACCATCTGTTACATTTGCAGGGTAATCTTCCGTTTTTCTTACAATTACGGTCTTGTCTGCACCATCTCCCTTAGTCCAAGATAATGAAATAGAACTATCACTATCTGACGTGGCAGTCAGGGATGTTGGCTCATAAGGTTTTGTCAAAAATGTCTTGTCTGAACCATGTGCAGTACCGTTACTATTTATGGCGTATGCCCTATAATGGTATAAAGTACCAGCCGAAAGAGGAGAAAGATTATCAGTATCATACGAAAATTCATCTCCACTGTCAGCATATCCGAATGTTGAAGAATAATCATAACTCGTTGTCGTACCCCATTCAAATCCAACTTGGCATGTTTCTCCACCATCATCTTGTAAGTAACCATGCAAGGTAGCATTTGTCTCCTCTACTCCTGTTGATTCGTTTGTTATAACAGTTGCCCCTGAAATTGTGGTTGCATTCGCACTTGCATAGGTTGAAGAGTAAACATTGTCCGTTGCATTATAACTCCACGCCTGATAGTAGTAGGTTGTACCAGCGTTTAATCCAGTATCAGAATATGAAGTACCAGTACTATTATAAATCTCTGTTCCTGCTCCTCTTGACCATGAAGCAACTGTGTTTCTCTCTATGTATGTCGTTGTTACGTTATTTATTCCTTTATCCCAAGATAAGTCTATCTGAGATGGTGATGCAGCAGTAGCAGTAAATGAAGATGGTGGGTCTGGGATATACTGCTTTCTTGTTGTAAAGTGGTATATTGCTGTTTCATTGTTTACGCTATCGTTTACTGCAACCTTCCACCAGTATTCTGTCTGGTAATCATCTGCCTGTGCAAATGTCCAATAATATGTACCATTCGATACGGAGGAATTTGTTTGTCTCAATACCCATGAGCCCGTAGAATTTTCATACCAGTAGATTGTCATTGTACTACCATTGCTATTGTTTACTTGGATATGACAAGTGGGTTGAAACTCTATACCAGTTGAACCATTGGGAGGATATGGGTTTGAAATTGCGATAGTTGTATTTGAATATGTGAAGTTCCACCATCCGCTGTAGTTACCCCAGTTTGCTACATGAATTTCGGTAGAATATGTTTTACTTTCCCATGCAGAAGATGTACCCGTAGATGTAACCTCTATCTCTGTGGTATAGTCATTTGATTGCCACTCCTCAGTTGCTACTACAACCTGTGAGAACAGAATAAAAAACAATATGAGAAGACAAATACTTCTCAGGGCAACCACCTCATTGCTCTTACTCTGCAATAGTATGTTTTCTGCCATTGCAAAGCATGACTACTGGGTAGCTGGAAACTCACACGTGTAGAGTTTTCATCATACTCTGATGGGTAGTTTTGCTCATTTATGTCTGATATATCTATGACTATATCTGAAAACGAGCTGTCATTTGCTATCTGTAGCTGGTATCTGGTTGTATGATTCACAACACTCCAGTTGAATGTTGGTGTTGGCGTGGAGATAACCGTGCCGTTGCCTCCACCGTCAATAGAGATAAATTGTATGTCTTGACTAGAATCTGAACCTGATAATGAAAAAGGATATGCCAATTCAAATGTATATTCTCTACTAGCTACAAAGCTATTGTTGGCATGATTATATGATTTCACTGTTACTGTACTACTACCAACTGTTAGATACAAATATCTGGAGCAAGGGTCATGCCCATCTGGGAGACCAGAAGCTCCAGTGATAGAACCTATCTGTAGCATCGTAACATTGTATTTTTTCATCATCAGTATCTCACTACTACTGTTATCAGTCACACTATTGTGCGTATGACCAGATGCCATAAGAGAAGGACTCATGCCATGATTCTGCAAGTATTTTAGCATAGCATTGAATTTTGGAGCTCCATCGTATGTGGAATTAGTTTCAGATATACACCAGTAATCATGTTCATCGCTTCTATCAACTGTATCATTCAACGGTTGATGAAAAAGAATCCAAGCATTCATACTATTGTTTGATGCATTCTGTATCGTAGAATTGATGAAATTTTGTTGAGCAAAATTGTACATAAAACACTCGCCATGACCATTATAATTATCAAACTTTGTACGTTCATCTCCACCGACAACAACTCGGATGTTTCCTATATCCACATAATACCACTCGTGTTCTGCACCGTATAGAGGGGAGTTGGTGTTGTCATTCCAATCAAAATCATGATTTCCAACAGTTATATTTTTGTAGTATGTTACGTTTAGTGTATCCCAGCACTCTTTGAAATCAGCCCAGTATGAACCTGTATTGTATATACAGTCACCGACACAAAAAGCATAGTCAACACCAATAGAATTAGTATCATTTATCGCATCCCAGAACTTCGCTTTTTCAGATGGAGATGTTGCTCCCTGTCCGATATGCGGATCTGCACAAAGCCATACAACTATAGTTGTATCATCTGATTTTGCATCCCGCAAGATAAAACTGGCTGAAAATAAAGAGAATAGAAGTATCATAATAATGGTTGTACTTTTTATCCTCTTCATTTTTCATTCCTCTTTAGTATACTCTTTTTGCCCAAACCTTCATACTACTGCTCGTGTAGGTATCAGCCGTACAGTTTGATGGTGGAGATGCCTTGAAACGAACGTAAATATGATATTCACCATTTGTCAAACCCTGACCTGAAAACGGGTTACTGCCATAACACCAACTGGCTGAATCCCAGACAGATTCGTTTATTGTAATATTACCTCCACCATGCGGAAATGCCTGAGTTGTAGCACCCCAAGTGGTATTATCGCTACTAACAGCTATTGACAAATTATCAGCCCAGAAGTTATCTGATGGACTTGGGTCAGCATGATAGATGCGAACCTCAGTATAATTATCTGATGCAGTTACATTGAAATGTATATCCATCGTACCACCAGCACCACCAGAAGCATTGCTCCAACTGCTACTACCTGCTTCAACAGTAATAGTAATCTTTCCACCATCAAGACCATCCAGAGACCAAGAAGAGGTTGCTGTGTCACCTTCTGAACCAAAGGAAAGGAAAGATGATGGGTTGTTCATAGTGTTGTAGCATGTAGAAATCCAGTCAGCACTACGAGCAATGTCTGAAATCCTGACCTCATCTATAATTCCATCAAATTCATCAGTAAGAGACTGATGGATACCGATATACAGGTCATTCATATCAGCATTTGGATTTATCTGCGAAATTGTAAATGCCTCGTCTCCTTGCAGAGAACCATCATGGTAGTAAAAAACATCATTTGAACCATCACCATCCCAATCGATTTTAAGTACACCATAATGCCACTGATTATCTGTTACATCATCTGTTGAAAGAGACTGAAAATCATTTTTAGTTGAACCATCGTTGACCTGAGATGCATAAAAACGCATTTTGTCAGTAGAACCATAAGTACCCCAATACCAACCTCGTATAGGTGTAGAAGTGTTATCTTTAGAGATAATCTTTTCACTATTTCCATTATCAGATTTAAACCAACATTCAAGAGTGAAATCCTCAGTACCAGAAAGACCCAAAGATGAATCATGACCACAATTGATATACTGTTCATTAGCTGCTACAAACTGTTGAGCATAACCCAATTTACCAGTAGTTTGAGATGGCGTACCACTTGTACCTCCTTTTGTACCATCATTTCCGTATGATGTAGAATCGTATACCGTAGAGCCTGTACCATTCATGTGCAAGACAAGAACATAATGACCATCCCACACTCCAGCAGGATTTTCCTCGCTACTACTGTCACTATCGCCATAGTACATGTAGAAAACTGTATCAGTAGATGATGAAACACTTGTAACATTCACCCATGCACCAATCTCCCCAGTAGAAGAATTAAAAACCTCAATCTCATGATTCAATTGCGTACTATTGTCACTAGCAAAAAAAGCTATATCTTCGGCAGCAAAACCGACTAAATCCGAATCACTTGACTCATAAACCCATACTGGAAAATTTGTCAAATCAGCAGATACCATTGTATGGTCTATCGTAATTTTTTTGAAATGTTGAAAATCACTAGTAGATGCACCTTTTGACTTTTGCGGAATTAAAACCAATGTCGAAGATAAGGCTACCAAAGCAAGTAAAGTTGCAATTGTCAATGCCCCAAGAATCTGTTTTTTTGCACTCACCTGCCTCCAAATATTTCTTGCTTTATTTTTCATTTTTTCATCACCTCATTTTCATTAACTCTACATATCTTTTGAATATATCAACCCAGTTACTGCTCTCTGTATGGATAGACATACCACAATCCGCCCCATATTATGAAGAGTAACAATAGCAACGGGGTTATCGAGAGGATTGTACCTTCAACCCCGCTTATTCCTGAGTCATTTATAACTTCAACGAGCAGTGGATACACGGCGGTATACGCTATTATGGAGATTATAGTCATGAAGAGAGCATAGAGTGTGAACTGCCCAGAAAATCCTCTGCGTCCAAATATATTCTTTTTCATAGCAATCTCCTCTTTTTCCTCTTTTTTGATTTTTTCTTCATCAATTCAACGGTTGGTATCTTCCAACCTGTCTTGAAGCCCATTTCCCATATTTTCTTTGTAGGTTTTGGATGTGTAGCTTTTCCAAATCTGATCTGTGATTCCTGCACTGAAAAAGGTTCTGCAAGTAGGGTTTTTTTGTGTCTTTTGCTTTTTTTCTTCTTTCTTGGCTTCTTTTTCTTCGTGGTTTTTCCTTTCCTCTTCTTTGGTTTACCTTCTCCTATTCCATGAAGTATTGGTGGGGTTGTTATTGGAGTAACTGGAGTAGTTTTCAAAATAGTTTCTTCAATTTGCAAACTCATAGATGACAGCATCGGCCTCTTGGCTTGTATCACTTTCTCTTTGCTCAGAACATCTTGAAGTTGTGTAGAAAGCATGTCAGTTAGTAGTAAGCTTCCTGCCTTTGTCTCTGTTACGCTGTATGTCTTTTGTCGTGTTACAGCTTTCTTTAATAATGCATTATCCTGAAGAGATAACGACAGAAGTTCCTCTTTTTCTGACTGTCCCGTCTTTAATTTTTGCTCTAAAAGTTGTTTTATCCTATATTTCTGCTTTGTTTTTGTTACGGTTTCTGTTAGGGTTTCTTTTTTGGTTAAAGTTAACAGCTGTAATCCTTCACCAGATATTGTTTTATAACCCTTCATTTCCTCAAATTTTGGTTCTTTACTGATTTGCGAGAAAGGTTTTATTGTTATCTTTTTACTGACCAGTATCGGGACAAGTGGAGTTGTAAATTTCTCAGGCAAATATCCAGTTTCAAGCATTGGTTTTGTTACGGTGACAACTTTCGTGGTTGTCTTTGTCTGATATAGCGTATTTAAATTACCTGATGGTTTTCCTTTGAAAAACTTTAGGAAATCTGGTTTTCCTTCTTTTCCGTAGATTGTAAATCCTTTCTTCTCCGATACAACTCCCTCTATGTCAAATGGTAGATAACCTCTTCCTTTCTCAAGGGTTACTCCTCTTGCCCATACGCTCCTGCTTATGTATTTTTTATCTAAAAGTGCAATTCTCGGCTTACCTTCTTCTTGTAGATAGAATACTGTCGGATGCTCTCTTCCAACTTCTACTATACCTGTAGAGACTCCGCCTCTGTAAATCGTTATGAACTTTGATCCTTTGATAAACATTTTTGCCCCTTTGTTGAAAATTAAATACTCTGATGGTTCTGTTTCAGCTACAGATATAAAAGGTCTGATTTCAAATATATCTGCCTTCGGTTTAAAGTATCCATATCTCATTGTGCCTACTCCCTTACCGAAGGTGTATGTATATTTCTCTCCCTGTATCCCTCTGAAATGGACGGTCGTCGTTATCTTTCTACCTATAGAGTATTGCCATTCTCCCTTTTCAAAACCTTCAAATAATATTCCTTCCTTTGTAGGAATCTTTTTTGTAATGATTGTATCAAATGTAGGTTTATGCCTTGATGACCACCATACATGAGCTTTGCGGTATCCAGACTTGTATGCCGACTTATACATTTTTGCTGCAAAAAGGAAAGATGAACCATAAACCAGACCTTTTGTTGCAGCTTCATAGGGTTTTTTCTGTATCACCGCAGTTTGAACTACATCATATCCTACCATACCTGCACTAGCGATACCTACCGCACCGAGTCCAACTTTAGTTATTTTTCCTGCTGTCGGAGCGATTCTTGACAATGCACCGACACCTTTACCTATAGCAAAACCACCAACTGGAGCTGTGGCAAGGATACCTCCTGGTGATTCCAGCACCATTCCTCCTTTTCCAAGAATATCTGTATGCTCCCATTCCCATCTTATCTTTCCAAATGTTTCTCCTTCCTTTTTGTACCAATCCTCCTGCAAATTCAGAGATGGATTTATCCACCATTTAAGAGATCGAGATGCACCTTCCCAACTGCCGAGTGAAGTAACCAAACCTCTACCAAGAAGCTCAAGATTTGCACCTAAATCTCCTTTTTCAGCTTTTCTGTGCAACTCTAAAGTATATTTTTTTTCCTTTTCAATGAATTGCTCTTTTTCGTATGCTTTTTTAGAAGGATAAATTTTTAACTTGTCTCCCTCTTTAACGCCGTAGTATCCTTTTTCAATATATCCCTTGATTTTTCTTTCATAACTTGATAATCTAGGATAATTAAAAAGAAATGAGCTTTGAGTCTTAGCAAGGTTTTTATATACCTTTTTCTTCTCGCCGAGTATTCTCTCTCTTTCCTTCTCAAGTAGCGTAAGATATTCCTCGGTTGTATATTCCTTTCCTTCTGGTGTAGTCCAGACAATATTTTTATTACCTTTATATTGAGAAACTTCCTCGATTTTGCTTTCAATCTGTTCTTGATACTGAGTCAGCTTTGCGATATTCTTTGCTCCTGTGCTAAGCGATGACTTGAAACTCTGAAAATACGATTGTCTCTGTTGTCTTGCTGTCTCGTATTCAGATGCAAGATCACCATATTTATTTATAGTTGTGGTTTTTTCTTTCTCTAGTTGTTTTTCTGCCCATTCACGTTTCCCCTTATCTGTTAGGACAGAAGGAGCATGTTTCATTTTCTCTTGGATTGCTTGTTCTTGTGAGGAAGGTTTAGTAGAGCTTATTAGAATTCTGCCAATAGGCGATGAGGCAAGTGCTTGTAGATTAGCTATATCGGATGCAGTAGGTTTTGAAGAGCTGGTATCTTTAGATGTTGTATTTGTAGTGGTAGAAGGTGGTGCTGTAGTAGAAGTAGTAGAAGTTGTTGATGTTTCTTTGGCTTTTTGTATAGTTTTTTCTATATGTTCTGCAAGAGCAGCTCCCGTTTTTGTCTTTCTTAGAGTTGTTAAAACATGTGATAATGATTTATTGGATTGTGAAGGTTTAGATGATTTTGTAGTTGTGGTTTTTGTAGTTTTATTAGAAGATGTTTTAGAAGATTGTGACTTTTGTTGATTTTGTTCTTGTGCTGCCTGTTGTGCTGCTAGCAGGATTCTACCTATTTTAGTCTTGCTTAAAAGTTCTGTATTAGTCATTTATCTTTTCCTCCTTTTTGCTTTTCTGATTTTTATCTTCCCTTTCACTCTCCTGACCCTGACATATACTCTCTTCCCGTTAATCCTGTACCATCTATAACTCCAGTAAGAAGATGGTATTGTTTTTTTAACCATTTTTAATCTCTCCTCCTTATGTTTTTTAATCATTTTTAGTTATGTCTTTGACTATATTTATATTTTTTCATTCTTCTTCATCCACCAAGGGTTTATTGTTTATTTCTTTTTCAGCACGTTTTTTTATGTAGATTGCCAACCTGTTTGGGACATTATAGTGATACATGATTGCATTCGGATCAAATAATACCTGCTCTGGTGAGCTTTTCTTGCTCAGAAATACAGAATCTTCCCGCCTATTTTCAACGAGGTCTTTGACAATCTCAGATACCGACATCTTTTTTCTTTCTATTTTTCCCTCTAAGAAAGCTTCCGTTCTCTCTTCCATCTGATCCATGATTCTGTCCTTAAATTCGGCACTGTGCTGTTCGTATCTATCTTCAAGTTCTTTAGATGGCCTCTTTACAGCTATGACTTTCAGTTTTATTGTCCTACCAACTACATCTTCATTAGCAGAATAGATTCTAGTATAAGAAAAATATATCTTGCCCTGCCTCTTATTGTATCGTACATTAAATGGCACCATATAAGAGCAGGTATTGTCTGCCCTATACATCTCATAGAACCCATGAAATAATTTCCTAACTTGGCTGTCAATATACGTAACATCCTGAGTCACAAAAAACACAATCGGTCTGTACTTGCCAAAAACTTGCACCGCTTTGTTTATTGCCTTGTTTGATATTTCGTACCATTCTCTTGCAGGTATCCCTACACCTGCCTCGTCCCATATAACAACGCCACCAATGATTTTTTTCTCTCTAATTTCTCTGAGGGCTTTCATGAAATCATTTGGATAATATACCACTCTAGTTTCAAGAGAATCAAAGAATGTCGGGTCAAGAATGTTTCCAATTGTCAGACTTGTCAAGCTTTTTCCAACTCTGTGTTTTCCCGTAAAGAATGCAAGATAATTAAACTTGTAGGCATGTACCTTTTCGTGTATATATCTGAGATATATTATTGCTGCTTTCTCTGCAATTTTATTCGCATTATCTTCAAGGTAAAAGTGATACGGGCTTAGCGTCAACATCATCTCCACCTCTCCTCACCGCTTTTATTACAGATGTATCTTCAACATCCAAAACACTTTCAACTTCTTCCGTTATCATCTTTGAATTATCAATTATTTGAATATTTTGATAATGAATTTTTTCTGCATACTCCATTGCAAGTTCAAGTTCTTTTTTCTTCTTTCGCTCATCACTTGTTATAGAAGCAGTTTCCTTCTGTATTTTTTGTTCATATTCTTTTGCCAACTTTGCTGTTTTTTCTTTTATAGAAGATGGCGTATATGGTAATAACATGTGATATAGAGATTTAACACGCATGATAAATGCGTATTTTTCTCTGTCATTGCTATATGAATTCGCAAGATGATCAATACATTTAGCTAGTTCACGCATAATCAACCTATATTTGTATTCAGTAGGATTTGAAAATTTTGATTCATCTCCTTCAATTTCCATGCTGTTAGAGTTTTTCACCATCCACACACTAATATGTTTCATTGTCTATATATAGTTAACCGTAGTAACAATTCAGAAATATTTAAATATTGAAAGGTGGCTTTCCCAAAATCCCGCAGGTTGGGAAAAATTTATCACACGGTTGACTTATTACAAATATGGTGGGGACATGCCAGAATATAGCGTAGCTGATATAAGATACATAATCCGAGCTGATGATTTTCATAAGATGTATGGCTTTGCAAGGAATCTCAGAGAAAGAGTTTTACTTACATTGCTCTGGCTGACTGGTGCAAGGACATCTGAGATATTGAATCTAAAGAAGAAGGACATACAAATTGAAGAGGACAGGATACGATTCTCGATATTGACGGAAAAGCTACCAAAAGGAAAGTTCGTTGTAGAGAGAAGGAATCTAATTCTGAAAGTTGGAAGAGAAGAATATTATATCAAAGATTTAGAACAGTATCTATCAAGATTAAAAGATGAAAGTAAACTCTTTAGCTTCACAAGGAGAACGATGGTGAACATCATTCACAGGATCAGCAATGCTGCACTTGGCATTACTCTATGCCCTTACAATTTCAGACATAGCAGGATGACTCTGCTTACAGAGGCAGGATATAGAGATGAGGAACTAATGAGGTTCAAAGGATGCAGGTCGCTGGATGGAGTCAGGCCGTATCAACATGCAAGGAAGGTAGAGTATGACATAGAGGTATCAGCATGATTCTCAAAGTTTTAATATTGCTTTTGACATCATTTA
>Ga0164318_10000929_pt1 | contig 24542 bp, 22 predicted proteins | sample GuaBasSedimGuay9_FD_113734 | JGI IMG/M metagenome (GOLD analysis project Ga0164318, IMG submission 113734) | Subseafloor sediment microbial communities from Guaymas Basin, Gulf of California, Mexico - Guay9, Core 4571-4, 0-3 cm | ecosystem: Environmental > Aquatic > Marine > Hydrothermal vents...
GCATCATTCGTGCCAAGAGAAATAATAACCATGTCTGGTTTTAACGCAGCTAACTGTTTTTCAAAGAGCTGACATTTTAAAAATGATGGAAAACTCGCACCATTAACTCCAATTGAATGATAAACGATACCCGAATCATCATTTTCCAGGCTAATTCCATAGATCGTAAATTTATTTTGAGAAGTATTTCCTTTCGAAAATTCCATCTTGAATTTTCTGTAATCATTTTTTAAATAGAATAGAGAAAACCCCAAAGAATCATTCCTTTCAATTTTGTCTATTTTCAATCCGGGGAAATTTACTTTGAAAATGTTTGAATCATTTTCATGGAAAATCCTGATTTTATTAAAATAATATTCAACAAGGCTGTCTGATTTTATTTCTATGGAAAGAGTGGCGGTTTGTTCATATGTTGTTACAGACATGCCTGAAAGACCTAGCTTGCATTTTTTTTTGTTTTCTACATTACGGCATGAAACCCAAGTTCCAGTGTAACTTACTTTGTAACTTCTTGGGTTGTTGGTTTTGGCAATTCTGAATGGAAATACCGAGCCTCGTCCACCATTCATTCCCGGGTAAAAAGTTTGTAAACGTTCACGTGTCCTTCCGGAATATACATCGGCCTGAATATGAGAGCCTCCAATATGTACTATTGATATTTTTCCCTTACCATTTAATATGACTGTATCCAACTTAAGAAAAAGATGTTCAAAGTTTGAACTGTCAGCAGGGAAAATAATTTTATTCTCATCATAATGAATAAAATTATAATAGTTTATGTCAAAAGGATATTCACTTTGACCTTTAAGATTGAAGGAGTTGATTAGAACTAAAAATAAGCTTAATGCGGTAAACTTCAATGAATTAGTTGTTGTTATGACTGTACTGTGCTCTTTCCTCATCTTTCTTTTTCAGCTTATTTTGTTTCTTAATGTAACTGTTATATTCCAGCATTAAGGCTCTGTAAAACATTTGTGCTATTATTTTTGAACCACCAACTGTAAAATGTATAAAATCTTTTTCTGCTAAAGCTGGCTCAGAAAATACCCAACTTGGCATTGAGTTCTCTCCACCCATTGCTTCATACATATCCCAAAATGCACAATCTGCTTTAAAACTAGCACTTTTAAGAGCATCTCTTATTAGTGTTACATTCGGATAGCTAACATATGTATCTTTTTCTTTTAAGGACATATCTGCTAAACCAATAACAATAATTGAGACTCCAGGAATTAACTTTTTTAGTGTAGTTAATTGTCTGTAAAAGGAACGTTCATAATAATTGTAATTTTCCAGAATATGGGGTGTAATATTTCCTCCAAATTGTAAAATAATTAGTTTTACGTTAAGATGTTGATAAATTGATGCTAATAAACTGTTGCTTGAGTTTGTGAAAATTAATCCGCCAGAGCCTCGCAATGCAATATTGTCGACAGCTATACCGCGGTTGCCATCCAGTGCCATTGCATAAATGTCGGGACTATCCTCACCGTTAAATTCAAGATGAAGATAGGACGGTGTATTTGCAAATTTCCACTTTTTTACTTGTAAACTTTCAGAAGGAATTAGGGTGTTGTCACTTATCAGTTCTTCACCATCGAATAGTTTTAGGTTGAATGGCTTTGAATTATAACCATAAAATAAACGAGCCTTGGTATATCGTTTAACACTTTTTACTGCATAGGGCGAATGTTTTAAGGTTAAACTGGCAGAATATTTTTTAATATTATTTGGAATTGAATCTGTTTTTCCAATACTATCAACAGGATCAAGCTTTTCTGGTAATGGCGAAAAACGACTAAAGCTGGCCAGTACACCATAGCGACTATGCCCTACCATAGTGTCACGTTTTGTAAAACCCGGATACCTTTTCCAGTCACCGGCCGATTCGCTCACCACGGGTGAAAGAAAACCATACGGTTGAATTGCTGGAATTAAGCCTGGACCAGAACCACCAAATTGTGATTGAAGTTTATACCTGAAATAGGATGTCATACGATCTGCTTCAATCTGAGAGTCACCATAATGTAAGATTCTGATTAATTTGTTAGAAACCGGTAGATTAGCAAGTTCCTTAAAAAATTTATTCAAAACCATTTTATTACTAGTTGGAAATTCTAGTTTTCGTGTAACCTCACCGGGCTTAATATCTATTGGTTTATAATAGACAAGGCTTGAATCTATAAGGTAAGCAGATTTTAACTCATTTACTTCATCCTTAATTGTATCCAATATCTGATTTTGAGTGATGATGTCGCTAATGTCAACATAATTTTCATGCTTTGGCTCCAGGATTTCATCAATTGATGGAAAATGAAGTGTCCAGTCTTCTGTTATTTTTATACCATCTTTCGGGATAACAAAAGATAATACCAACATCCCCGTAAAGACAGAAAGTATAAAGATTAATATGTTTAATGGCTTCATGAACTTATTACTTGAAAGAAAACTATTTTTCTTTTGAAATTATAAATCTGTTCTTATCGTTATAAATTAGCTTTTCCTTTTAATTTTAATTACCTGACCTGCTTTAAGTGTTTTTACTTCACGGTCAGTAAAATTATTTAACTTCATAATATCAAGATTTGATATACCAGGGTACTTTTTTGCAATAGTCCACAAGCTTTCGCCTTTCTTTATTTTGTAATACACATAATTACCATCAAATTTAAAATCAGTATTAGCACCTTTTGTTGGGGTGTTTTTATAAGTAACCACATTTTTCTGACTAGGGTTCATTGTATTAATCTTCTTGTATTTATACGCCTTTTTATTAGGTACATATACCGTTAATTTTTGACCTACACGAATCGTATTTCTTCGTCCTACCTTATTCCAGTATTTTATATCAGCAATATTTACATCATACCAGTCGGCAATCAGACCAATAGCATCTCCTGTTTTAACTGTATAGGACAACTTTGTCATATTTTTTGTTGATGGTGGTTTGTAGTTTGATTGATATGATGAAGCAGAATAGTAATTGCTTTTAGAGTATTTTTTAGGCGTAATAACAACTCTTTTGGGGTTAAAATAAATTGAATCTTTATAGGCATAAATGGAGTCTTCCATGTCTAAAAACATCATAGAATATTCAAAAGGAAGTCTTAAAGGATATGGGTCAACAGTTACCGGAATTATATCTTTTTTATATTGAGGGTTTAAATCGCGTACTTGCTCAATTGGAATATTTAGCACCTCAGAAACTTGCATTAAATGTAGTTTTTTGGTTACCATAATCGTATCTGTCATAATTGGCATTTTAATATCAACCGGCTGTATGTTGTGCTTGTGATAGTAATTCATCATATAGGTAGCACCAATAAATGCAGGTACGTATCCACGTGTTTCTCTTGGTAAATATGGATATATGTCCCAATAATCACGTTTGCCTTTTGCTCTTCTAATTGCTTTATTCACATTACCCGGGCCACAATTGTAGGCTGCAAGAACCAAAGTCCAGTCTTTATACATAGCATATAAATGTGATAAGAATTGAGCTGCAGCATAAGATGCTTTCACCGGGTCTCTCCGATCATCAACAAAAGAGTTAATTTCAAGGTGAAACATTCTACCCGTACCATACATAAATTGCCACAAACCTGTAGCACCTGCTCGTGAAACAGCTCTTGGGTTTAAAGCCGACTCAATAATAGGAAGATATTTTAATTCTAAGGGTAAATCATATTTGTCAAGTATCTCTTCAATCATTGGGAAATAGTAATCAGTCAAACCAATTAATATGGGTGCTGATTTTCTTTTTGTATAAACCTCAATATATCTTCTGATTATTTGATTATAAGGAAGCTCAATTAAAGAAGGAATCGCATTTAAGCGTGCAATAAGAACAGAATCAGGAATTTGTTTAATGTTCACTATGCTGTCAGGTAGCTTTATCGTTTTGCTATCGCTGCTTTTTATAGCAGTTTTCACATACCATAAATTTAACAAACTATCCAAATCGTCTTCAATTTGTTTGCTTTCTTTTTCATTAACTACTATTGTGTCCGTAGGGTGCATATTTGCAAATCCACTGAAACCAGTAAAAAACACTAATGCTACAATTAAAATATCCTTCTTCATAATCTTTCCTTTTCTTCTTTAAATTCTTATCTTCAACTATTTATTTAATGTTATAACAAATTTTAGCCCAAATGAGTTTTGCTGTGTTATATTTAATTGGTCAATTTCTGGTGATACCCTCATACTTAAATCATCACTGATGTCAAAATCCATTAAACTAGCATCAACACTTGCATCCATAATATTCATAAAATACATTATAACTCCAATGATAATGCCCAAATCACGATTCCTTCTATAAAAGTCTTTACGGTCTTTTAACATATCTTCATTTAAAGAAGGATTCCAAACAGGTGGGCCTGATTCTGTGAAGTTTGCATAGGCTTCTTTATGTATCTTATATTTATAACTGTTATCCTCAATCATAAAGTATGTGCCTAAAAAAACTGTGTAAAATATAGGGATTTTCCAGTGTTTCCTGTTATAGGCCTGTCCTAAACCAGGTAAAATAGCAGAATACCACCAGGCTCTTCTTGGGTCTCTCTCAGTAATTGCAAATTCTTTATTTAGAGGAATGCTGACAAGGCTGTCAATGGGAATTAATAATGTGGTATCCTTTTTTTCAAGGATCATTTTTAAGCTTTGAGTTGTACTATCTATTTTTGTAGTATCTGTATTCAAAAATTCTTCAATTTGACTTAATATGCCAACTTGAAAAAAAATAAGCATATAAAATGCTGTTAACCACCGCCACAAATTCCTTTTCTTTACCATGAATAAAAGTTAATTTACCCTAAAACTACTTTGTATTCTTAGTTAGAATACCTGTAATCCTGTTAAATTCATCTTCAGAATTAAATGAAATGGTAATACTGCCTTTTCCATTTTCATTCTTTTTTAAATCAACTTTAGTATCTAACCATTTATTTAAAGAGTTTCTTACGTTTAAATATGCCTTGGGTAATTGTACTTTATCTAATTTAGTATTTTCTTTTCTTACCGGGTAATTAATTTCTCTTACAATTGCTTCTGTATTTCGCACAGAAAGCCCTTCGTTAATGATTCGATAAAAAACTTTTGTTTGAATTTCAGGGTTTTCAATATTTATTACAGCTTTAGCATGCCCCATGGATATTTTTTTATCTCGCACACCAACCTGAATTTCAGCAGGTAGTTTTAATAATCTGATGTAATTTGCAATAGTCGCTCTTTTTTTTCCAACACGTTCACTTAATTTTTCCTGAGTTAATTTACATTCATCCATCAACCTTTGATAGGTTAATGCTATTTCAACAGAATTTAGGTCTTCACGCTGAATGTTTTCAACCAAAGCCATTTCTAAAAGCCCCTGATCATTAGCGTCCCTAACAAAAGCTATAATGCTTGTACGTCCTGCCAATTTTGAAGCTCTGAGCCTTCTTTCACCTGAAATAATCTGAAACTTATTATCTTTTAACTTTTTTACAGTAATTGGCTGAATAATACCCAATTCCTTAATAGAGTCAGCCAGTTCTTTTAAAGCTTCTGCATCAAATTCTGTACGTGGTTGAAAAGGGTTTGTTTCTATTTGTGATATTTGAATTTCAGCAATTGCACTTGTTGAAACTGCCTCTTTTACTGGTCTTTTCTTATATACTGCATCATCTATGAGTGCTCCCAGTCCCCTTCCCATCGCTTTTTTCTTTGCTGTCATTTTTCCAGTATTTTTTTTCAATAATCACATTAAATTGTCTTCTATTAATTTCAGCGCATTTCTTTTATGCGATTCTTATGCCTCTTCTTCCTCTTTTTGTTCATTGTTCTGTAATAGCTCTCTGGCAAGATTAAGGTAACTTAAAGCACCTTTTGAATTGGCATCATATAAAACTACCGGCTTACCATAACTTGGTGCCTCACTTAATTTTATATTTCGTTGAATAATTGTTTCAAAAACCATTTTGTCAAAATGTTTTCTTACCTCTTCAACTACCTGATTTGATAATCTTAAGCGTGCATCGTACATAGTAAGTAAAAAGCCTTCAATTTCCAATTCTGTATTTAAACGATTTTGAATCATCTTGACGGTGGTTAATAGTTTCCCCAATCCTTCTAAGGCAAAATACTCACATTGAACAGGAATCAAAACTGAATCTGCTGCTGTTAATGCATTTAATGTCAATAAACCTAATGATGGTGAACAGTCAATTAAAACATAATCATAATCGTCCCGTATTTTATTAATAACTCTTTTTAAAACAGTTTCCCTTTCTGGAAGATTTAACATCTCAATTTCGGCACCAACAAGGTCGATGTGCGAAGGAATTAAGTCCATGCCTTTTGTTTCACTATGTAAAATTACATTATGTGGGTCAATGTCATCAATTAAACATTCATAAATGCTATTTTCAATTTTTCGCAAATCAAAACCTATTCCTGATGTGGAATTTGCCTGTGGGTCTGCATCAATTAACAAAACTTTTTTTTCTAATACAGCTAAGCTTGCTGCAAGATTTATTGCTGTTGTTGTTTTACCAACACCACCTTTCTGGTTTGCTAGGGCGATAACTTTTGACATATGATTTTTCTTTTATGTTTTGGTACTGTTTTTTATCTAATTACCAGAATGTTATACTAAATATTACTAATTAGAATAATTCTCTAAAAACAACAAATTTATATATTTAAAAGTTAAATACTAAATTTAATTTCAAAGAAATTTCTATTCAGGGAAAAACCTTTCTGTTATGTATTTATTTGTGTGAATATCAGTACCTCTAAAATCAAGATATTTAACACTTGGAAATCCAAAAGTTGTTTCAAAGTTGATAAATACAACATTTAGTTTTGCTCTTATACCATTAATAATCATATAACTTTTAAATATACCTTTGGAATTTTTTTTTACAACAATTGCTTTTTCCTCAATAGCATGTAATTTTAATTTGTATTCTTCATTTTTTTTAATTTCATCAAGTTCAAATCCATATGCGAGCTTCCATTCTATAATTGTTACTTTTTCAGTGATTTCTCCTTTTGTTTTCATAAACCAAAAAATATCAACAGGGTTTTTTGCATTAAGTTTTTTATTTGTTTCTAAATTGGCTTGATAAACAACGTAATTTGGACTTTTATTGTGACGTACAACAAAAAGTGTATTTGATATTAATTTTTCTTTGAAAGATTTATTACTACTTATCTCTTTTGGAATGTTTGGAGAAAATAAATTTACATAAAGAGCAATAACAGGAATGTAGGAAAGTTTCATCGAAGGTGATAATACTATTTCTCTAATAAAGTCAGCAAAATATATTAAATTGAATAGTAATGTTCTTAGAATCATAATTTCAAATTATACGAATCTGATTAAATTAATCAGGCCAGGGCTTCTTTTATAAATAAAGCACTTACAATTATAACAAGTCCAAAAATAGCTACAAATACACCGGTGATTTTGTTAATCCACCAAAGCTTTCTTAAATTTATCTTATCCCGGTAAATATTAACTAAAACGGTTAAGCCAATCCACCAACCAACAGCACCAGTAAATACTCCAATTATGGTAATTATTACACTTTTAACAGATTCTGCTTTATCTAAACCTATACCCGCAAAAGCAGCTCCAAAAAACACAACTACAATTGGGTTGGTAATGGTAATAAGAAAACCCGAAATAAAATCACTTATATAGGTTCTTTTTTGTGTCTTTTGTCTTCTAAATTGTTTTGCTGGATTGGACATATATATTCTTACACCCAGAAATGTAACTATTATTCCCCCAACGATACGAATTGCTAACTGGTTTTCATGTAGGAAGTTCGCAATAACACTAACGCCAAAACCTGCAATTATGGCATACATGATATCAGCAAATGCTGCAGCAATTCCAGTAATTAGTCCTGAGAGTAATCCCCTGTTTATGGTTCGTTGAATACAAAGTATACCCAAGGGGCCAAGTGGAGCTGTGACAATTAAGCCGAAAATTATCCCTTTTATAATGTATTCAAGTACCAATTTAATTTCCTCTCTAAATAATTATTCTGTAAAATTTAAATTAAAACGCTCAAGAATTGAATCATCCTGAATTTCTTTTGATAAGGCTTTAAGTATATTAAAAGGGATATCAAAAATATCCAGAAATATTAATCCATCCAGTGAATTGTTAAATTTAGGATCAACATTAAAGCCTATTAATTTTGCATTTAATTTAATATACTTTTTTAACAAAACAGGAATACCATATTCATTTTCTATCTCAAACACAAATTTATCCAATCTTCCAATATCTTTTGCAACTTCCAGAAATAAAGACTGATCCACATTTCTTGTCCGACTTATTCTAAATTTTCTACGTGGAATTAAAAATTTTGCAATTTCTTTATTATAATATTTGTTTTTGAAAAAACTAACAATCAGTCCTTTAGAGAATTTGGAAAATTCATTACTAATACTTGCAGGACCAATTAGGTATCGATACTCGTCATGCTTTAATAGAAAATACAATATTCCTTTCCATAATAAAAATAAGGACAAAGGTCGTTTTTGGTATTCTTTTACAATAAATGATCTGCCCAATTCTAATGATTCTGATAAATATGGAATAAAATCAGGCTGAATTTTAAATAAAGTTTGTATATAAAACCCATTTATACCATATTGTTCAATTATGTCTTTTCCTATACCAACTCTGTACGCCCCCGAAATTTTTTTATTCTTATTATCCCAAACGATTAACTGATTGTAATATAAATCAAATTCATCAATATCTATACTTTTATTTGTTCCCTCTCCAATTTCACGGAATGTAATTTCTCTTAAACGACCAAGCTCCATTAGTACGCTTGGTATTTCCAATGATGGTACACATACAACCTGAAAGTCACCACTTTCAAAAAGTAAATATTTTTTTTTGACAAGTTCCATTTCCTTTTCGATAAGCTCTGGTGAAATGGCATCAATTATTTTTTCAGGTTTGTTTACTCGCCAGTTAAGTTTATATTTGAAAAACCGTTTTATTTCAAGCGAGGTGCCTAAGGCATAGGTTTTTGATCGTAAATATCTTCCAAATCTTGATATGCTTGAAAATTCTTCCTGTTCGGCTAATAGTATTGGATTTCCAATACGAATATTGAAAAATGATGTTCGTGGATTTATTAATTCAGAAGGTATTCTCATACTCTTAAAAAGAGGATGTATACCTGCTAAAACATGTAGTAGCCACCTGTAATTCCCTTGTATATATACAGGAATAATAGGTGTTTTTGTTTTTTTAATCAGTTTTAATGTTGTTTCATCCCAAATTTTATCTGTAATTGAGTTTGTTGTCCAGTTATACAGTGAACTTGTCCCTGCCGGGAAAACACCAAAGGAACCACCACCTGATAAATATTTGAATGCAGTTTTTAAATCTGAGATTTTAATAGACCGATTATTTTTGTTGCCGCCACTTTTTATTGGAATCAAAGAGTCTCTAAGTGATTCAATTTTTTCATGCAATTCAGTGTCCAAAAACTTATAGTCAGGTCTGACAGATGATATTATTTTTAATACCAATAAAGCATCTAAACCACCCAAAGGGCGATTAGATACAGTAATAAAAGCTCCATTTTTTGGAATACGTTTTAAATCATCATCATCAACATGGTATTCAATCTTTAATTCTGATAAAGCTGAGTCGATAAAATTGTTAGAATGCTTAGTTTTGTCGGATTCAGAGGCTTCTTTATACCGTTTTGAAAACCGGCTTAGAAGTTTAAATGTAGCAATATTTACTATTTTAGCTGAAACATTCCTGTTTTTAGAAAATCTTTCTTTATTATTCATGTTCCATGTTCTTTATGCTAAGAAAACAGCAATAAATACTACTTAAGACCAAACATGACCTTATATTAAACGAGTTCTCGTCATGAGGCAAAACTTGGTATACATATTATTATCTAATACCAATCCCTACTCTTTAGGTTTTTCGTCTTTTTTACTTTTTACACTCTTTTTCTGTTTGTTTTCCTTTTGCTCAACTTTTTTTGTTTCTTTTTTTCCTTTCGTTTCTTTTACTACTTCTTTCGTTTCATCTTTTTTGGTATCTTCTTTTTTAGCATCATCTTCTAAATCTACCATTTTAAGATCTACTAGTAAATTATACCAATTTATTACTTTTTTCATATCTGAGACGTATACTCTTTCCCTGTCATATTCTGGAATTATTTCAGCAAAAAAACTTTTTAATTCATCAGACGATACTTTGTGGTTAATCGTTGACTTTCCATCTTCTTTTTCAAAGATTTTCTTAAAAACGTCTTTTAAATGTATTTCGCCTTCATCTGTATATATTGCAATATCTTCGAGCGTTGAAATTTTTGAAGTGGCAAAAGCCTGCATCCTTTTTTTATCAATTAAAGACTCTACAACAAAACCATTTTTAGTTTGTTTAATTAGCTTAAAAAGACCACCATAACCTCCTATTGATAATATTCCTTTTAAATCCATTTGCTTATTTTTTCGTTTATATTTATTTATATTAAATTTTCGGGGCTCAAAAATATAAAAAATTATTTTATAAAAGTTTTTTTAATTAATTCGTATGCATCCAGAATATTCTGAAAATTCTTAACTGCTTCATTTTTAAACTCTTTGCCCAAATGCTCTACTTTGTCAGGATGATACAGTTTGGATAAACGCCTAAAAGAGGTTTTTATTTCATCAAAACTTGCACTTTCATCAATCTGAAGTACTTTGTATGCTGACTTTAAGCCTGGATTGTTCATCGCTAAAACCGACTGGTAATCTTTTTGATTCAATCCAAGTAATTGGGCTATTTCTTTTAAACTGTGTTCAGCTTCTTTATATTGTGCTTTATCTTTTTGATACGATACTAGAACTCTAAACATTTGTAAACGAACAGAGTAACTCATGTTCTTGTACAGTTCCGCAAAAGTCTCAGAATCAAAACTTCTTTTAGTTAATAACTCATTAATAAATATCTTAATATCTTTTAAGCCTGAACTGCTAATTTTGTCATCTAAAAAGATTTCAACTTTTTTTGTTTCGTCTACCAGATTTTGTTTACTACGTTTAATAAACTCACTAAATATTACTGAAAATGCAATTAGTTCCTTTTGTTTTTCCGTAATAATTTCTTTTTTATTTTTAATTAAGCTTGAAATTGCTGAGACTGTGAGTACAGCTACTCCACCAATTACTCCCAAAATTGTCCAGCCAATTGAGTTTGTATTTTTAAGTTTGTAATTGTCCATATTAATATTCAAATTTGAAGAATTATATTTAAAGATTTAAAAATATTTGATGAATATTGTTAATTTGAGGTAATAAAGCTTGTTTTTCATCATTTATAATTACAAAATCACTTCTTTTTATTAATTCTGATTGAGACATTTGGTTTGCCATTTTCTTTTTTATCAGAGTTTCAGAAATACGGTCTCTTTTCTGAACTCTTTGTAGCCTGATTTTCTCAGGTGCTGTTACAACAATGTTTTTATCAGTTTGTTTGTATGCGCCACTTTCAAAAAGTATAGCAGTTTCCTTAATAATGTAAGGGGCTTTGTTGTATGCATTTAACCATTCTGAGAAATGGGATTTTACTCTTGGATGAATTATCGAATTTACCTTTTTTAATGCATTTTTATCTTTAAAAATTAATTTCGATAAATACTCCTTGTTAATTTCTCTTGTTGATAGATAGACTTGTTTTCCAAAAGCAGCTTCCATTTCAAGTTGGACATCATTAAGATAGTAAAGTTTTTTTGCTTCAATATCTGAATTGTAAACAGGGATATTAAATGCTTTAAAAATTAAAGACACGTATGATTTCCCTGTTCCTATTCCTCCTGTTAGACCAACTTTAATCATTTTCTTCAACTAAATATTCAACTGAAATAGGATAATATCTTACTGTGCTAACATACTCCGGGAATTTATCCAGGTTCAACCTAATACGGTCAGGTTTGTTCTTAATATCATTATAATCCACAATAAATCTAAATTGTTGCTTAAATACCTGTCTGTATTGGCTAAAACCCACTGTACAAATAACTTTTGCCTCTGATGGGAATAATTTTAAGTTAAAATCCTTAGGCTTATTTATAACATCAATTGGCAGAATAAAGCTTAATTCAGCAAATTCTTCAACAGGAATATTACACTTTACGATATTCTTTGAGAATGCTACGCTCGTCATTTTTTTTAACTTGATATCAAGCTCTAATGAGTCATGTATATCGTTATAAACTGTGTGTTCTGTATAAACGAAATCAATAGTGTCCAATAAGGATTGTATTCCCCGAATAAAAATACTATCAGGGACTATCCTCATTTTATCTTTTAGCATAAACTGTTTACGGTAATTAACCTGAAAATTCTTGATTACAGGAACTTTTTTCTTTACTACTTCATCTAATTCAAAAATAATAGAGTCAGGGCTTATGCTTTTAATTTCAGTAGCTCCATCAAGCAAACCTGCAATTTCATTTTTAATAGTACTTGTTAAAAGATAAAATCTCTTATCATTGTTTTCTGTTATCCTATAGATGCTATGAAGTTGCAGATTAATTAATGCTTTATTAAATGTGCCGGATTTATATTTTAGAAAGGAATATCCGGTAGCCGCTATTTTTACTTCAACATGGGAAAGTGTTTTTCCCGCAGTAAGCTTGTTCTCGGGAAGGTTTATAAATTGGACAGGAACTTTTATAGTCGCAACATAATCATTACTTAAAGCATTGAAAAACCAAAAAATCGCAGATACCAGTAAGAAAAAGAAAAAAATAAAACTATTTGGGTTTAGTTTTACCCTTTTAATCCTTTTTATTAGTTTTATCCAATATTGTTCAATCAAAATTTTGAATAATGATTAGTACTTATTTTTTTGTGTGTATGCAGTTTCTCCAGTTACAATAACAGCCCTCAGAAGATGCCTGAGGACTGTTTATAGTAATTATTTTTGACCTAACATTGCTGAAGAGGCAGTAACTAAAGCTGATTTATCAACTTTTAATCTCATTTTATTTTCTACTTCAACAATAACCGTTTGGTCAGAAACTTCAACAATTTTTCCATGAATTCCACCAATTGTCATTATTTTATCGCCATTCTTTACTGTTTCTCTAAACGATCTTAAATCTTTTTGTTTTTTCATTTGTGGTCTTATCATAAAGAAATAAAATACCACAACAATTAAAACAAGGGGTAATAAAGACACCAACGGATTATCGCCCTCCTGAGGGGTCATTAACAATACAAATAATAAATTATCAATCATTTTTTTTAATTTTTACTTCAATTATATTAATACTAAACTTAAATTTCTGAACTTTTAACTGTTGCAGCAATTATCAACTCTGTTTCAGATGGTTTGGTGTTAGATAGTACTTTTATGTTTTTAATTTGTAAACCATGATAACTGCTGCTGTTAAATACTGTTTCTATGTATGATTCCTTTCCTGGCAAAATTGCCTCTTTACTAAACTCAACAATTGTACAACCACAATCTGCATTTACTTCAATAATATACAGGTTTGAATTCCCTGTATTTTTGAATTTAAACCGATGTGAAACATTTTCACCACTTGTAATTGTTCCAAAATCAAATTCTTTTGATTCAAATTCAATTAATGTTATTGCATTTTTGTCAATATTATTAGAATTTTCATCTTGTTCCGTTTCTTTATCAAAATTACTGCAGGATATTAATACAGTAAGTATCATAAGTATTATAAGATCTAATTTGTGAATCATATCTCTTGTTATATTAATATCTCTTTATTGCAAAGAAACAAAAATCATAGCCTACTGTATAAAATAAATAAATTATTATTTTACTACTATGTTTATTTTTCAATAAGCCCTCTTCCGATTTTTTGTATTTTTTTATCTTCTTTTAGCGATTTTGTGATTTTGTCAAGCAGCCCATTGATAAATGTTTTGCTTTTTTCTGTACTGTAAAATTTTGAAATCTCTATATATTCGTTTAATGAAACTTTTATCGGGATAGATTCAAATTCAAGAATTTCAGCAATTGCCAATTGTAAAATAAGTAAATCTATTTGTGCAATTCTTTCAGTATCCCAGTTTTTTGTATGCTTTTCAATTAGTTTGGTATAATCTGTTTTATTTACAATTGTTTTTCTGATTAGTCTTTTTGCAAATTCTCGGTCGTCATCGTTTTTGTACAGCGGTAGCAGTTTGGTGTTTTCACTACTTGATGATTTAAAATTCTGGATTGTCTTTATCATCATGACTAATGCAAAGTTAAAATCATCATTCCAATATATATTTTCTTCTTCCAAAAATTCAATGAAAAGATCATTTTCTGCAAGAAATTCAGAATAGAATCGAATAACTAATTCTTGATCAGAACTAAACAATCTTTCATCCTGTTCAATAAAATCAATGTAAGTTTGCGATTTAATAAAATCTGCATAAAGCTGTTTTATAAAATCTTTATGGATTTTCCAACTGAGCTTCCTTTCTTCAAGCTTAACGGAAAGTTCTATGTTAGATCTTAGCTTTTCTACAAAAAGATTATCCTGTAAACCTAAATTTGGGTTTAGGTCACTAGGTGTTGGTTGTTTTTTATTACGCTTAAAATTATTATTATGGATTTCTAAATCTACTATTTCAATGATAAGTAAAATTAGTAAATTATACAAGTCATAGTATTTTTCAATACTATGAAAAAGCTCATTTTCAGCATTTGTTGAGCTGATGTCATTTTTTCTGGAAGAGGCATATAATATTTGTAGAGCCTTAATTCTTATTAATCTTCTGCTAATCATTTAAAGAACCTTTGTAGATAAGTTTGAGGCGACAAAAGTAGTTAGAAAAAATCCTTTTCTGAAATTATTTAACTGATATTAACAATAAAATTTTTTATTTTAATTTTGGCTGTTAAATTTGCAAAGTTTCTATTTTTAAGATATTATTACAAAAATTTTTATTAATCTTATTTTGATGTGAGTATGGATGAATTTGAAAAAAAAGAGGGTTACGAAAGAGAAGAGATTTTTTCAAAAGCTGTAAGAGCTGGTAAAAGGACTTATTTTTTTGATGTGAAAGCCACAAGGAAAGATGATTACTACCTTACTATAACAGAGCGCAAAAGGCGCTATGAACAAGATGGTAGTTTCCAGATAGAGAAGCATAAAATATTTTTGTATAAAGAAGACTTTGAAAAATTCAGTGCAGGATTAAGTGAAGTTGTTGAATTTATCAAAAAAGAAAAGGGTGATCATGAAATGGTTGCGTCGGAAGATAGTGGAAAAGAGAGCTTTACAAAAGTTGAGTTTGAGGATTTAGATTAATCGTATAAGCTATTGGCTTAACTGTTTAATAAAGAGGACGTTATTGAGTTTATTGATAACGTTTTTTTAATTTCAATATTGAGTATGCTCCGAAATGTGTAATTTTCTGTATTTAGCGGCTTTTCGGAATGTCGTCAATATTTGGTTCTGTACCCATTCAGTTTAGTAACTTGATTGAATGGATGCTGTCTAGGTCGTTTAATTACCAGTGTAAATTGCATTTACGAATTTTGTTTTTGAGAAAACATTTTACTAATTAAAAATGCCATAATAATGGCAAAATAAAATTGGCCTATTATGGCTAAAACAACAACTATTGATTTAGCCAAAGGGAGTGTGGGGCTAATGTCACCATATCCTAGTGTCGTTAAAGATACAAAGCTAAAATAAAGATATTCATGAAAATTTGTAGTTGAAGGTGGAATTGCACTTATAGAGCCCGGAATAAAATGATTTACTAAATTTAATACTATAGCACCAACTGTACCAATCAATAAATAAATGTTTATTGATTCCATAATTGTTTCAGCGTTAATGTATTTTGTTTTGATTATTTGAATGATTAATCTGATTAAAATGAAAATAAAATAAATAATGATAATGAAAAAGCTAAGATCATATTTATCAGCTGTATCAAAAAAAAGAAGCTCTAACCAAACGTAAGCTGATAGTAATAATGCAATCGTAAACAGCCGTTTTACCCGAACTGCCACTGCTGAACTTAGAAAAATAATAGTAAAAAGGATCGTTCGTGAATATGCTCTCCCTGTTATATCCTGAAGGAATGGATTTATGAAAAACAATCCTAAAATACTTAAAAGTAAAAAGATGTTCAGGTTTTCTAAAAAGAATGTTTTTATGCCTTTTTCCATAATAATTATGGTTTAATAATATTTGAGTTTGTAATTATATTTTCTTTATGTAGTTCTTTGAGCTTACTAAGTAAAAAGTCGATATCGCGTATTGAATTGCCCTTGCCAAAAGAAAACCGAATGTATTCTCCCTTTTTTGTTTGATTACTATAAGGATGATTAGTTTTGCCAACCGCAATCTTATTAATATCTAATTTTTCAGCAATATAGTTTCCAAATTGTTCATGTGTTAAATAATAGCTTAGTGTCGTAAAAAGTCCTTTTTTATGGTATGAATCCAACATGTGTTTTAAATTAAAGTTGCTGGCAAATTTTGAAATAAAATATTCCCTGAGTTCCATAATTTGTTCTTTATACTTCTGTAAATTATTTATAGAATTTGAAAATGTTCTGTAAATAGCATTAATTGATGGGGTGTTAATTTGTTCATCATCTTTTAATGTATTTCTTAATATATAAAAAGTATTATCAGGTATTTTTATAGATTGATTTAGAAATAAAACACCACTATTTTTAATGCCATATTCTGAACTGAAATCAAAAGATATGAAATCCGCTTTAATTTTCTGAATATCAATATCGTATTTTCCAATCGTTAGTTTTATATTTAAATGAAACAAAACGTTATTAATCTGACAATTATAAAGTATATCTTTAACTGGTAAAAGCAAACCATTGTGCTCATTTGCATGTGAAAGACTTACTAAAGTAGATGTGTCATTATCAAGTAATCTCTCAAATTTAGTAATGTCAATTTTACCAGTTGAATTTGTTTCTATAAAACTTAATTTTACTTTTTTGCCCTGTTCAAGAGCTTCTAAATAACTTAATACACTAACATTCTCAAATTTTGATGTAACTATATGCTCTATATCTAAAATAAGAATGCAATAATCAATTAAACGCTTTGTTTGGGAAATAGAATCATTTACAAAAAATAGCTCATTTGGTTGTACATTTAACAATTCTGCAAAACCATTTCTTGACTCCTCATTTTCTGCTTTTGCTGCTCTTCCAAGTTCATGAAAACTGTTTGGGTTTGAAAAATATTTACGCATTGCCTCTGCGGATTCATCAATAATATATGAATCAATAGGGCATGAATCAATATGGTCGAAGTTTATTCTCAATATTTAGTCAATAACTAATGACAATAAATGATAGCAAAGCAAAATGACTAATTCATTAAAACATAGTAATCTCACAAAATAAGTATATTAAATATCTGTTTAAGACCTAAAATAATTCCTCAATTTCTTTAATGACTTTTGTAGCTAGTTTATTAGCACTTTCTTCTGTTTTACTTTCTGCATAAATTCTTATAATGGGTTCGGTATTCGATTTTCTAAGCTGTACCCATTCATTTTTAAAATCAATTTTAATTCCATCAATGGTGTTAAGTTTTACATCTTGATTTTCATAACTCTGTTTAATCTTTTGCAAGATATTTTCAACATCAGTTTCAGGACTTAATTGAATTTTGTTTTTCGAGATAAAATAATTTGGATATTCTACTCTTAATTCAGAGCATTTTTTCTTTGATTTTGCTAAATGTGATAAAAATAAGGCAATACCTACCAAAGAATCTCGACCATAATGTAACTCAGGGTAAATAATTCCACCATTGCCCTCACCACCAATAATGGCTTGCTCTTTTTTCATGGTGGTTACCACATTAACCTCTCCAACTGCCGAAGAAAAATAATTAACACCATGCTTATCACTAATGTCCTTTAATGCACGTGTTGAAGAAAGATTTGAAACAGTATTACCTTTTTTATTTTGCAGAATATAATCGGCAACAGCAACTAGAGTGTATTCTTCGCCAAACATGCTTCCATCTTCATTGACAATTGCTAAGCGATCAACATCCGGATCAACTACGAAACCAATATCTGCACCCATTTCCTTAATTTTAGCTGAAATTTCTGTTAGATTTTCCGGTAATGGCTCCGGATTATGAGGAAAAATACCATTAGGTTCACAATAAAGTTCAATCGTATTATTTATACCCAATGCTTTTAGTAAAGGAGGAATAGAAATTCCACCAACTGAATTAACGGCATCAATAGCCACTTTAAAGTTCGCCTTTTTTATAGCTCCCACATCAACTAGAGGAAGTTTCAATATCTCTTCAATATGATAATTTAAAGCACCTTCGTATTTTGACATCTTACCAAGATCTTCAACTTCTGCAAACTCAAATGTTTCATCGTCAGCAATTTGTAATACTTCTTTCCCGTCTTTATCAGTAATGAATTCACCTTTATGGTTTAATAGTTTAAGAGCATTCCATTGTGTCGGGTTGTGACTTGCTGTAATGATAATGCCTCCACTAGCATTTTCTTTGGTAACAATCATTTCAGTTGTAGGTGTGGTAGCCAGGCCAATATCCAAAACGTCAATTCCTAAACCACTTAAAGTAGCACAAACCAGTTGGTTAACCATTGGCCCTGAAATTCGGGCATCTCTACCAACAACTATTTTTGTATTATTACTTGTGTTTTTATTTTTAATCCAAAACCCAAATGCCGAAGTAAATTTTACTACATCTAAAGGACTTAAACCTCCTCCAGCTTTTCCACCTATTGTTCCTCTTATTCCTGAAATTGATTTTATAAGTGTCATTTTATTTTTATTTTAAATGTTTGTTGTGCTTTTTTGTAAAAATATGCTCTTGTAAATTGTTTTTTATTCGACAAATATAATATAGTTCCTTTTAATATTATGGCATCCTCTGATTATTTATTTAGGCTATGATATAACATTTTGTGGTTATTATTAATCTATCAGCCTAATTAGCTGTAATTAAGGTGGAATGATGGATGAATGGAATAATGGAAAGCTAAAAGTGAGCTTTCTAATCTTCCATTATTCCCGTATTCCAATAAATAGTTTGAAATATCTAACTTATTATGTACCCACAATATTTTATATTACAGCCTTTATTTATTGAAAAAATCAAGTATTATCAATTCGAACTATTTGTATATGTTATTAAATATATTTGATACGAATGATTTTTGCCGTAATTTAGCACGATAAAACAAATGTTAAAATATAACTAATTTAAATATAAAATTATGAAAGTAACAGTAGTAGGAGCGGGTGCCGTTGGTGCAAGTGCAGCTGAGTACATCGCTATTAAAGATTTTGCTGATGAAATAGTAATAGTGGATATAAAAGAAGGTTTTGCTGAAGGTAAGGCAATGGATCTTATGCAAACTTCTTCTTTGAATGGATTTGATTCAAAAATTATTGGTACAACTGGTGATTATTCAAAAACTGCAAATAGTGATGTTGCAGTAATTACAAGTGGTATTCCTCGTAAACCGGGTATGACTCGCGAAGAACTTATTGGAATTAATGCCGGAATTGTAAAAGATGTAACTAAAAACTTATTGGCGCATTCTCCAAATGTAATTATTATCGTTGTTTCTAACCCGATGGATACTTTAACATACTTGGTAGCAACAAGTTCAGGACTGCATAGAAACAAAGTTATAGGTATGGGTGGTGCTTTAGATAGCGCACGTTTTAAATATCGTTTAGCAGAAGCTATGGATTGTCCAACTTCTGAAATTTCAGCAATGGTAATTGGTGGTCACAGCGATGTAGGTATGGTTCCTTTAATTGGGAAAGCAACACGTAGTAGTATTTCTGTTGCTGAGTTTATTCCAGCAGACAAACAGCAAGAAGTAGTAGAAGCAACTAAAGTTGGAGGAGCTACTCTTACTAAATTATTAGGAACAAGTGCGTGGTATGCACCAGGTGCTGCTATTTCTGAAATGGTAAAAGCCATTGCTTTAGATTCTAAGAAAATGTTCCCATGTTCTTGTTTTCTTGAAGGCGAATATGGATTAAATGATATTTGTATTGGAGTTCCTGCGGTTATTGGTAAAAACGGTATAGAGAAGATTCTTGAAATTGAATTATCTGATGCAGAAAAAGAAAAACTTGTTTCTTCGGCAGAAGCTGTTCGTAAAACAAATGGTTTATTAGACGAAGTAGCTTAGTCTAAAGCTTTAGATATGAATTTTATGAACTACCTTAGAGTTACTGAGGTAGTTTTTTTATGCTTACAAATCTAATATTAGGATTGCTTTATTATAAGTCGTTTTTTTTAAAAAAAATCTATATATTTGCGCTCTCAAAATTAAATAGTTAATAATAATATAATTAAAGTAAAGAAAAATGCAAAACAAAGGAGCAATTAAATTATTTGCAATTGCCTTAACATTAGTGAGTATTTATCAACTTTCTTTTACCTATTTTGTTAAACAGGTAAAAAATGATGCAGTTGAGTACTCAAAAGGTGATCCTGTTAAAGAAACATCTTATCTTGATTCAATAGCTGGCGAAGGTGTTTATAATTTTTTATGGATTAGAAATTATACTTATAGAGAATGTCAGGAAAGAGAAGTGAATTTAGGTCTTGACCTAAAAGGTGGAATGAATGTTATTCTCGAGGTTTCTGTAGTTGATTTAATAAAATCTCTTTCTAATAATAGTAAGGATACAACTTTTATTAGTGCTTTAAATCGAGCTAAAGAACTGCAGGAAGATAGTCAGGATGATTTTGTAACACTGTTTGGTCAGGCTTTTGATGAAGTTGCTCCAAAAGGTGCTCGTCTGGCTGCTATTTTTAATACCATTGATTTAAGAGATCGGGTTACTTATAATTCAACGAATGAAGAAGTTCTTCAAATCATTCGTACCGAAACACAGGATGCAGTAGATAATTCCTTTAATATTATTAGAACAAGGATTGACCACTTTGGAGTAAGTCAGCCAAATGTTCAAAAACTGGATGTTGAAGGTCGGGTATTAGTTGAACTTCCAGGTATTAAAGATCCTGATCGAGTTCGTAAACTTTTACAAGGAACTGCCAATCTTGAATTTTGGGAAACTTATGATAATACTGAAATTTTTGAGTCTTTGCGTGCAGCTAACGAAAAAATAAAAGAAATTACTGCGGTAGATGAAACTATTGAAGTTAAGGATACTACGTTAACAGAAGAACTGGTTGCAGAAGAAACTCAGAAAGATACAACAGGGCTTTCATTACTTGAAGAAATTAAAAAAGATTCTACTCAGATTGAAGGTACAGATGATGCCTTAGCTCAGTTTACAAAAGAAAATCCTTTATTTGCAATTTTACGACCTAGTTCTGATAGACAAGGCCAATTGCTTAAAGGAGCTGCTGTTGGTACAGCCCATATAAAAGATACAGCAAAAGTGAATGCTTATTTGAATATGAAGCAGGTAAAGGAAATCTTACCAAGAAACTTGAAATTATTATGGGAGGTTAAACCTGTTGATTATAAAGATAAAGGTGAATATTTCCAACTTATTGCAATAAAAGTTACTAGCCGAGATGGTTTGCCAGTATTGGGTGGCGAGGTAATTACAAATGCACGTGACCAGTTTGGTAACAATCAGGCTACAGCAGAAGTGTCAATGAGTATGAACGCTGAAGGTGCACAAAAATGGAAATTAATAACAAAACAAAATATTGGGAGACAGATAGCAATTGTTTTAGATAACTATGTTTACTCATATCCTGTTGTAAATAGTGAAATTTCGGGTGGTAGCTCTTCTATTTCGGGTAATTTTACGGTTACAGAAGCAAAAGACCTTGCTAATATTCTTAAATCAGGTAAACTACCTGCCCCGGCAAGAATTATTGAAGAAGAAATTGTAGGCCCTTCACTTGGTGAGCAAGCAATTAACTCAGGTCTTCTATCGTTTGTAATAGCATTTATTGTTATTCTTCTTTACATGGTGTTTTACTATAAAACAGCCGGTTATATTGCTGATATTGCACTTGTTGCAAATGTGTTCTTTATATTTGGTGTGTTAGCTTCATTAGGTGCTGTACTTACCTTACCTGGTTTGGCCGGTATTATTCTTACTATTGGTATGTCGGTTGATGCAAACGTGCTGATATATGAGAGAATTAGAGAGGAATTGTCACTTGGTAAAGGCTTAAAATTAGCAATTTCAGATGGTTATAATAATGCTTATTCAGCAATACTTGATGCGAATATTACTACATTCTTAACAGCAGTAATTCTGTTTATATTTGGCCATGGCCCAATAAAAGGTTTTGCAACTACTTTAATGATTGGTATTTTAACTTCGTTATTTAGTGCAATATTTATTACGCGTATTATATTTACGTGGTTATTAGATAAAAAGGGAACAATAAGCTTTTCTACCAAATTAACTGCAAATGCTTTTAAAAATCTGAATATTGATTTTATTGGTAAAAGAAAATTATTCTATGGAATCTCTGTAATTATTATTATTCTGGGAATTGTTTCACTTGCTACCAGAGGATTAAATCAAGGTATCGATTTTAAAGGTGGACGTACTTATGTAGTGAAATTTCAGGAAGATGTTAATACGGTAGATATTGCTGCAAAACTGACAGCTCCATTTGATGGAAATATCCCTGAGGTAAAAACTTATGGTGAAAATAATCAGGTAAAAATAAGTACAAAGTTTATGGTTGATAACGATGATGCTAATTCTGATAGTATTGTAGAGTCAAAATTGTTTGAAGGTTTGCAATCGTTTATTGGTGAGGATGTTAGTTTTGGTGCATTTATAAATGAATATCGTCAAAGTTCACGAAAAGTAGGGCCAACTATAGCAGATGATATTAAAGTTGCTGCTGTTTATTCAATTGTTTTCTCTTTACTTATTATGTTCATATATATATTTGTGAGGTTTAAAAATTGGCAGTTTGGTGTAGGAGCAATTGCTGCATTAACACACGATGTTTTAATAACACTCGGACTGTTTTCTGTACTTTATGGATTTATGCCTTTCTCATTAGAGATTGATCAGGCATTTATTGCTGCAATCTTAACAGTAATTGGTTATTCGTTGAATGATACGGTGGTTGTTTTTGACCGTATTCGAGAATATATTCGTGAGCATAAACGTGGTGACCAGAAAGAACTTTATAATGCTGCACTTAACAGTACAATCAGTCGTACTTTTAGTACGTCATTAAGTACCTTCTTTGTACTGCTTACTATATTTATTTTTGGTGGTGAGGTTATACAGGGATTTGTATTTGCATTGTTAGTTGGTGTTGTTGTTGGTACATATTCATCACTTTTTATTGCCACACCAGTTGTATTTGATACAATGAAAGTTTTAGCAAAAGTAGAAGTGGATGTGAAAAAGATCTATAAAGGTGGTAAAAAGAAGGATAAAAAATAAAATTAGATAACCCATATAGGGTGTAAAAACCCAATTTGATTTAAAGCCACTACATTTTGTAGTGGCTTTTATATTTACTTTTATTACATTTGCATAATTAGAACTTGTAAAAAACAGCTTTTAAACCTGATGAATTAATCAGGTAAAGTACAGAAATTATATTGATATGATAACACAACTACTATTTATTAGCGGTCCTGAAATATTTATTGTTCTTATTGTCATTTTATTACTTTTTGGCTCAAAAAAAATCCCTGAAGTGGCAAAAGGTCTAGGCAAAGGGCTTAAAGAATTAAAAAAGGCAACGGATGATATAAAAAAGGAAATTACCGATACTGATATTATTAAAGATGTAAATGATATTAAAAAGAATATAAAAGGTTAGTTTGTCTAAAACATCTCGCTTTTTAGCTCTTTTAAGTATAGAGACTTATTTTACGATTTGAAGAAGTTGGCAGTAATCAGTTCCCAGTAGAGAATAGCTCTGCAAAGCCTGCCTGCTGAGAACTGAAGACTGTTCTCGTTCCAAAATAGTAAAATAGATAAAAATAACGAAAACGCAGTCTTTATAGACATACACTAATTAGAGTTCGTCTATAATGTCTCACTTTTTAGTTTTTTTGGTATGTTGAACTTATTTTAAGATTGGTAGAAGTTGGCAGTAAACAATCCACAGTAGGCAGTAGCTCTGCAAAGTTTGCTTCCTGAGAACTGAGGACTGTTCAAACTTCAAAATAGTAAAACACATAAACAACACATAAACAACACATAAACGTTGACTTTATAGACACACACTAATAAGTTTATGGATTATTTAATTTTTATTCTTGGGCTTACCCTTTTAGTTTTTAGTGGAAAGTATCTTGTGCAAGGAGGTGTTTCAATTGCGAAACATTTCAGTATTCCACCCATGATTATTGGTGTTACTGTTATTGCTTTCGGAACATCAGCTCCTGAATTATTAGTAAGTATTCAGGCTGCACTTTCTGGTAGTCCGGAAATTGCTTTTGGTAATGTTGTTGGATCAAATATTTCAAACATTGCTTTAGTGTTGGCATTCACGGCAATTCTTATTCCAATTCCGGTTCACCGAAATGCTTTGCGAGTTGACTGGCCGGTA
>Ga0164318_10000931_pt1 | contig 24524 bp, 20 predicted proteins | sample GuaBasSedimGuay9_FD_113734 | JGI IMG/M metagenome (GOLD analysis project Ga0164318, IMG submission 113734) | Subseafloor sediment microbial communities from Guaymas Basin, Gulf of California, Mexico - Guay9, Core 4571-4, 0-3 cm | ecosystem: Environmental > Aquatic > Marine > Hydrothermal vents...
GTGATTCGTAATTTGTAATTTGTGATTAGCAGAAACAAAGCAGGGAATGACCTGACCCCCTTCTTTCGCTCACTCGCACTTTCACTCGCACTATTTTTACCCCTACTCCTACCCCTACTCACCCGCAGGGTGAAGAGTGATACGTGTTGGATAAGTCAAGAGACAGGGAATCAGAAGAAATTGAATCAGTAAGTTGATGGAACTTCGGCGAGTTCTTCCTGACCTTCATGCACAGCAGAAGGTTTGGCAAGACTGGACAGGGGCACAATCTCAAAGGCCGACTGATTTTCCCGAAGCTTCTTTGCCAGTCCGGCATGAATTTCATGGCCCGCACGATGTGCCACCACATGGCCCCGCAAAGTAAAACCCAACAAGCCCATATCACCCATGACGTCCAGAATTTTATGACGAACAAACTCGTCTTTAAAGCGAAGGTGAGAATTCAGCACACGATCCGTGTCAATCACAATGGCATTATCAAGAGAACCACCCAGTGCCAGGCCATTCTTTCTCAACATTTCAACGTCTTTCAAAAATCCAAAGGTGCGTGCACCTGAAATTTCATTTTCAAAGGTATCGGCATCATCAATCCCGATTGTCTTTTTCTGAGATCCTACAACCGCATGGTCAAATTCAATGGAATACGTGATCTGATAATTCTCTGATGGGTATACAGATACTCTTCGGTCTCCAGTGGCAAAATGAACTGGCTTCACGATATTCAGGACTTTCTTTTCAGCATCCCCATGGCGAACCCCTGCTTCGTTGATAAGATAAACAAATGCAGAGGCACTGCCATCCATGATGGGGACTTCTTCGGCATCAATATCTACATATAAGTTGTCAATACCCAGTCCAATCAGAGTACCCAGAAGATGTTCAGTGGTCGCAATAGATACGCCATTACGGCTGAGATTGGTAGCATAACTCAATCTGGAAGCATATTTGATATCCGCTTTTATGGGGTAGTAATTCAAATCAACACGACGGAATACAATTCCGGTATTATCCGGGGCTGGAGTTAAAGACAACTGTACTTTCTTCCCGGAGTGCAACCCGATTCCTGAGCAACTGACCTGTGTTCCTATCGTTTTCTGCTTGAACGTCACCATAGACCATTTTAACAAGCAAGAACGGTGCCAACTTCTGGCACCGTTCTTTTCTTACATTTACGTTACAAATTCCAAATTTTGTGTGGCTGATATACCACACATGTTTCAAAAAACTCTACACTTTACTGAAGTGCGTTTACCCCACTCAAATACATGAAATTCTGGCCACCGAAGAGCTCGAAACCGAGAATCGGCACATCTGAAGTCGCTTTGATCCAGCGAATGTCATCAGATGAAGATGAAAAGATATCATCAGCCCCGGTTCCACCAACTACAGAAACCACGCGCCTTCCGGCACCAAGCAGTTTTGTAGTATGGGCGACCTGTTCTCCCAGTGCATTGTATCCGTTTATAGTCACATTGGCGATACCGCTCCCGGCATTCAACAGGACAATGCCGGACCAGACACGTGACGTTACTTTCGGCGTATACGGGTATACCAGAGTCGTTCCTGCGCCGGAAGAGGGAAGCGCTTCAATGCCTGCCAATGCATCCTTCGAACTTGCATCATGTGAAGAATCAATACCAAAAAGCTCGTAACCCGTGATTCCTGCATCCGATGTGATTTTGATCCATCTGACGCCATCCGGATATTCTCCATCGGCCCAGAAAGACTGAACCAGTTTTGCAAGCTTCTCCCCTGCGGCCATGGTAAACGTTACGGCAGTCAGTGCTGTACCGCTATCATCATACGGAGTGAATGTAACCGTAACAGTACTTGCATTTGGATTGTTTAATGCGATTCCAGTCCACCAGAGCCAGCTCGTCTCCACATGCGGAATAATGATCTCTGTTGAACTGTCCCCGTTCAGCAGAAGCCCGGCAGCCTGGTTCAGATTCGCATTTTCCTGTGAGAAAATCTCCATGCCCAGAACTCCCGCACCAGTAGAAGAAACCTGTCCCCACCAGTGAGACGGCTCTGAGGGGCTGAACGGATAAGAACCATTATAAAGATCCCCAATTACATCCAGCATATTTGAGCTGTGGGAGCTACCGAAATCAGGAATGTCCAGAGCGGTCCCGCCCTGAGGTGTGAATTGAGCAGCGAGTGTATCATCCCCCGGGTTTACCACACTGAGCATCGTATCCCACTGTTCTGTCTGTTCCGCGATATGCGGCACATATAGGTTTGTTGAAAGAGATGAAGTTCCCGGGATACCAACTGCCAGCTCAACTTCCCCGCTGGCATACAACTGCTGAATATTTGTAAATGCTTTTACCTGACGGTTGGACATGACCACTGCCCACCCCTGGTCAGAAGGATCCAGGTTATTGTCTGCCGGGAAAAGGCGCCATCCGTTTGCCTCCAAAGAGCGTGTCAGCGGCGTTTGAACCAATTCCCCTTCTTTGTTATAAAACAGGACCGCCACCTTGGCAACTGAAGAATTCGGATTTACAACATAGATGTCTGTAAGAACCTCAATCTCCCGGTCAAAATCAGTCACTGTCAGAGGAACATAAATCTTGTTTACATAGGACGGAATTGTCGGTGAATCCGTCGCATTAGCCGGATCCGTAGAGGGCGTTGCGTTCAATTCATCTCCGTCGTTTGTACCGTCGTTATCGGTATCCGCCACGAAGGGGTCTGAATGTACGTAAAGCTCATCACTCTTCTGAACGCCATCTGCGTCATCGTCAGAAAGGTTGGAAACAGGAAGATCTGCTTCATCCCTGAAACGTCCATAATAGGGAACAGTATAATTATTCCCATAGTTGTCATAAAATTGAATATATCCCTGCAGGTCACTGTAAACCGGTGCCTGATAAGTAACATTCAAGGTAACGGTTGCGGACTCACCGGCCGCCAGGCTGATATCTGCTGTAGATGCAAGGGAAGCCGTTACCTGACTGTTATCTACCAATTTAATCATGGAAGGTACCAGTGTAATATCTACATTGCTGATATTCTTCACCGTTACATCAGCACTGACAGTAGTGCCGGCTTTCGTAGCAGCCGATACATCCACCTTTCCAAAACCGATTGAATTCGGCACAACGGTAATTTTAGCATTCATAGCGCGTGCCATATCCACGCGGCCGGAGCCCGTGAAAACCGTGGAGGCCAGCCCACTATGAAAACTGAGGTAATCCAGCCCTCTTTCCGTCTGGAAGTAGTTTTGGGTAAAATCTGCCGTACTGCACAGCACACCCTTCAGTTCAGGGGCGGTGAGTGCGGGGAAGAGCTGCTTCACCACAGCCATGTATCCGGCAGTCAACGGCGAAGAGAAACTGGTTCCAGCTGCAAGAACGGTAAATCCGCTCTCATCGTACATTGTGTTGTCATCGTCGTTGTTGGTCTGAGTTGCCAGAGTCAACTGGTTCCCGATCGCAGCCACATCCGGTTTCAGGTTATAATCAATAGAGGTCGGGCCATAAGAAGAAAATGTAGATTTGTAACCGGAAGTCTGATCGGGATACGTACCGCCAAAAAACGCCTGTACATCGTCACCGTTCTGAAGCATTTGAATAATCTGATTGGCTTCTTCAAGGCGAATGAAATAGCCGGGAATTGTGTTCGGATAAGGGGCACAATCTATCCCTGTCATGTCCATGTTCAAGATTCCGCCGGATTGGCCATTGGGCAAGGTTGTACCGTCTGGGATATAATTATATACGATGACACCAATTGCACCAGCCTGTTCCGCGTTATAAATTTTCTGGCAGAAGTAGCAGGTCCCCCGCTTGATCAGCGCAATTTTCCCGGTTAAATCAACAGAACCAAAGCTGTCACATCCCTCCGCTGCAACCCCAAGGTTCTCAATGTTCACAACCGGGTAGGGGCCAAACTGGCCAAGGGTCTGGGCCACACGGGTATCTACGCCATAAGTAAAATCCTGGAGCGACTCCGGCACCGTAGTACTTCCTGAACTGACAGCACCGACAAGGCGAAGTGTACGGCCATTTTCAACTGCACCCACTGTAACGGCACTGGGGGCAATACCGGGTGTACTCACGCTGCTTTCAGCAAGTTTAAAGGTCTCCCATTTCGCAAAGCCATCTGCGTTGGTATCTACCGTGTATCCCTCGTTCCCGGACGATATGCATACGACGGTGCCCCCCTGGACTGCGGTTTCAATGGCCTGAACTTCAAGATCATCTGCTGCGCTCTGGGTCGCCGTTCCACCGAGGCTCAGGTTAATGATATCCATCCCATCAGCTGCAGCAGCGTTGATACCGGCAATAATGGCGAAATTGCTTGCTCCGGGCTGGCCGGTCTGGGGATCATTGTGGTTGAAGATTTTGTAGTTACCAAGATAGGCACCGGGGGCACTGCCCTTCAATGTGAAGGAAAAATTGCCCCAGCTCATGTCCACTTCCCTGCCCGCTGCCGCAGAAGCTCCCGCGGTTCCGTGACCGAAGTGGTCATTGGCATTGTTGTCATCCCCAAAATTCTTCGCGACAATAACCTTATTGTTCGTGAGAGAGCTGTCGCTTGCCGCACCGGGGTCAAACCCTTCCGGGTATGTATATCCGGTATCGTCAAACATGGGATTGGTAATGTCAATTCCGGTATCCAGAATGCCAATCTTTATCCCCTTGCCTGTGTCACTGGGAACCATATCAAGATGTTCACGAAGCACATTCATTCCGGATACGCGATCCGCCATATCCAGATTCAGGTGATATCGAATTTTGTTCTCTACAACCCTCACAACGTCCGGCTGAGATAACAGTTTTGACACATCAGCCTCATCCATGGAAACAAGCATTGCGTTTAACACCAATGCCACACTGGTCTTCACCTTGCCCTTCAACTCTTTTTCAACAAAGGTACGCACCTTCGCCTGCTCATCCATTACAATTTTTTTCTGCAAAGATGCGGTTTTGCCGTGCAGGTCTGCCTTCGCTACTTTCGCGATAGGTGCCTTTTGAAGCACAACAATGTAATCCTTAACAGCCGCCTGAGCGAGTGTCGCGGAAAATCCGATTGCCAGTACCATAACAAGAAATTTCCTCATACCCATTCCCCTCCTTAAAAAAATTCTAACTTACTTTTTAAGCATAGATTTAAGCGCGGTTATAAACTGCTTGCATTCAGCCACATGTTTTCCCGTTGGATCAATGTCAATGTACTTCTGCAGGTTTTCAATACTCTTTGCGTAGTCTCCACCTCTCATATGGCACATGCCCAGCTGATAGTAGCTGTCTGCAAACTTGGGGTTTGCCTTGATAGCCTTGTTAAGGAGTTCCTTTGCCTTGACATCGTCTCCCGCATTGATTGCCTCTGCTGCCTGGTTATAATATTCCCCGGCAGATACTGAGCCTCTGCTCTCGGCTTCTTTCAGGTATTTCTGATAGTTCTCGGTATCTCCCTTCCTTTTATACAACACTGACAACATGGAATAAGCACTGTTCATGTCGGGATCCACCTGAAGTGCTTTCAACAGGTACTTCTCAGCTCCATCCAGATCATTGTTCTTCATCGAAATCCGGCCTGCATGAAATAGTGCAGGTGCCAATTCAGGATTCAGTTCAATAGCTTCCTTCAGTTTTGGGAGTGCTTCAGCATCCTTACCATCTTTCATCAAAGGCACTGCTTCATTGAAAAGCACCACCGCCTTATCCTTGCCTGTCAGCTTGGATTCAGCCTGCTTCATCGCGACTTCTATGGAGGTCAGCTTGATCTCAATCACCTTGCGGTCACCCAGTCTCGGGCGAAACGTATATGAATATCCCTGATAGCCGTCTTTTGAAAAAATTGCCTTATACTGATCAAATTTCAAGACCGTCTTTGCCTTGCCGTGTTTGTCTGTAGTGAGCTTTACCTTGAAATTTTCAGACCGCATACTGACAACTTCAACCTGAACACCCTCGATAACATTTCCATGCCCATCTGTAACATGAAAAGTAATTTGTCCCGCACTTAACCCTGCCATTACATTTGCAGCAAATGCAAAAAAAACAGACAATGCCATTAATCCCATAAATTTTCTCATATTGTCTCCTTCCTTTTTCAAATAATTCTTCCAACTACATCATAAAACAGTGCCTGCTCAATTACAACAGGCTTTTTCTCTCCCACCCGGGCCTCTCCATCATTGATCAGCACTACGCCATCAATATCCGGCGCCTGCCCGATGTGACGCCCCTGTAACAGCAATTCGGTTTCATCTGAAATGCCCTCGACCATCACCTCCAGGGTTTTCCCAACTAGTTTTTCATTTAACTCATGTGATATCTGTCTCTGCTCTTCCATTATAACAGAAGACCTCTCCAGTTTCACAGCTGCCGGCACCGGGTCTTCAAGTGAGAAAGCCGGCGTTCCCTCTTCCCGGGAATAAGTGAATACTCCGAGATGCTGAAATCTTGCTTCTTTTACAAAATAAAGCAGCTTTTCTACATCTTTCTCGGTTTCTCCAGGATAGCCCACAATCAGAGAAGTCCGGATAAACACCCCCGGTATCCGGTTCCGGATACGCTCCAGTAATCGCAGATAATTCTCCCCGTCACCGGGGCGCCGCATGCTCTTTAACAACTCCCCTGAACTGTGTTGAAAGGGAATATCCACGTATGGACAAATTTTGTCCGAACCGGCAATTACGTCCAGCAATCGGTCCGATATCCTGCCTGGAAACATATACATTGGCCTGATCCAGCCAACATGTTCAATTTTTTCGAGTTCTTCAAGTAAATCACTCAAGCCATCCGAAAGCCCAATATCCATGCCGTAAGAAGTTCCATCCTGTGCCACAAGAATCAATTCCTGAAACCCTTCATCTGTCAGTGCCCTTGCCTCAGCCACGATGTCAGGAATCGGCCGGCTTCTCTGTTTGCCACGAATTTTCGGAATCGCACAAAAAGAACAGGTGTGATTGCAACCATCGGCAATTTTCAGGTAGGCATAACCGCTACGGGTGGAAATGGCCCGGGGTGATTTGTAAGAATAAATATAGCTTGGTTCTTTTGTGATAACCGGAACATGCCCCCCTTCAAGAAATTCCGTTATCATTTCAATACCGTCAATGCCAAACAGGGCATCAATCTCGGGGATTTCATCCTTCAAAGCATCTGGGTATCGCTGGGCCAGGCACCCCGCCACAACCACTTTTCCAGCCCTCCCCGCTTCTTTTGCAGCCACAGCCTCCATTATTCTATTTATGGATTCTTCTTTTGCAGACTGGATAAACCCACAGGTGTTGAGGATCAGAACATCCACGTAGTCTTCGGGATTTACTACTGGAGAATAGCCCTTTTCAATGAGCATCCCCGCCATAACCTCAGAATCCACTGTATTTTTCGGACAGCCGAGGGAAATCAGCCGAAATGTTTTCACAAGTATTCTTCCTCCCGAAAGCAAAAACCGCCCGGCTTTCACCGGGCGGATCATCATTGTTCTTCCTTCAAGCTTCTATACACGGCTAAACTGCCTTACGGATAAATTCTACTGATCATCCGAGGCCATGGAATTGTCTCTCGCACATGGTGCAGGCCACAAATCCATGCAACCGTTCTTTCCACCCCAAGCCCGAAGCCGCCGTGGGGGACAGAACCATATCGCCTCAGGTCAAGATACCAGTTGTATGCGTCTGCAGGGAGGTTTTCTTCATCAATTCGCTTCAGCAGGTGTTCAATATCTGCCGAGCGCTCACCACCACCCACAATCTCTCCATATCCCTCCGGTGCCAACACATCTACGCCGAGGGCCAATTCAGGGTTCTCTTTGTCTAACTCGAAATAAAATGCTTTAAAACTTGCAGGAAACCGATGAACGACAATCGGACGGTCATATTCCCGGGTCAGGATGGTTTCATCATCCCCGCCAAAGTCATCTCCCCACTTAATGTCAGACCCCAATTCGTGGAGTTTCTCAACCGCTTCTGTATACGTCATACGGACAAATGGCTGTTGAACTTTCTCAAGAGGTTCGATATCCCGTTCCAATATTGCAAGTTCCTTTTTTCTGTTTTCCAGAACTTTAGACACAATGTGGGCTACAAATTCTTCAGCCAGGTCCATCACCTCATTCAGTGTCACAAAGGCCATCTCCGGCTCCACCATCCAGAATTCAGTCAGGTGCCGACGTGTTTTGGACTTTTCAGCCCTGAAAGTCGGCCCAAAGCAATAAACTTTTTTAAAAGCAGCAATAGCCGCCTCGGAATAGAGCTGTCCGGATTGAGTCATGTAGGCAGGATTGCCAAAATAATCCGTTTCAAATAGAGTGCTGGAGCCTTCGGCCGCACTGGGGCCCAGAATTGGCGAATCAACAAGGGTAAAATCCCGTTCATCAAAGAAATCCCTGCAGGCTTTGATGATTTCGTGACGAATCCTTAGAATCGCCCACTGACGTTTTGAACGGAGCCAGAGGTGGCGCCTGTCCATCAGGTACTCCACTCCGTGCTCTTTCGGCGTAATGGGGAAAGGCTCTGAAATCTGGTAGGTTTTCATCGCACTGACCAACAGCTCTTCGCTATTGTTCCGGGGATTATGTTGAACCGTCCCGGTCACCTCAACAGCACTTTCCTGTGTTAACTTTGCATACTGTTCCAGCGCATCAGCTCCTGTTACATTATTCACCAGAACACACTGGACAAAGTCCGAACCGTCGCGCAGTTCTATAAATTTGATCTTGCCACTGCTTCGTTTCAGTCTCACCCACCCCTGAAGGGTTACCTCCTTATCGAGGTAATCCTTCAGGTATTTTGCCAGAATTACAGGCATTGTTGCCTCCAGGTTTCTTACCGGTTTTGTCTGTTGCCTCCGCCCCTTGGCCCACGATTGTTACCACGGTGGTCATCTCGCCTTCCGTGGTCCCGGCTTCCACCCTCACTTCGGTGGTCATTGCTCCGCTGCTCATCGCCTTCTTCCCTTGGCAACAATACTTTACGGCTCAAATTCAGCCGGCCCTGTGAGTCAATCTCCATCAACTTCACTTCAATTTCCTGTCCCAGTTGAAGTTCGTCCTCAACACTGCGAACACGATAATTGGCAATTTCACTGATATGCAGCAAACCGTCTTTACCCGGAAGAACTTCAACGAAAGCACCAAATTTCTCAATCCGCTTTACAGTCCCTTTGTAAACCGTTCCCACTTCAGGTTCCTGAATAATCTGCTGAATCATTTCCATTGCCTTGTTGGCGGACTCTTCACTGGTGGCTGCCACAAGGCAAGTCCCATCATCTTCAATGTCAATCTTGGCGCCGCTTTTTTCAACGATTTCACGAATCACCTTGCCTCCCGGGCCGATGATTTCACGAATCTTATCAGGATGCACTTTAATACTGGTAATCCTTGGGGCATATGGAGAATAATTATCCCTTGGGGCTGCCAGTGTCGCCACCATTTTATCAAGGATTTCATTGTAAGCCCGAACCGCCTGGCCCAGTGCCTCTGCCATCAATGCCTCCGTCAGCCCTTTGACTTTCAGATCCATCTGCAGTGCGGTGATCCCGTCACGGGTACCGGTAACCTTGAAATCCATATCACCGTAATGGTCTTCTTCTCCGGCAATATCTGTCAGAATCGCGTATTTTTCACCCTCTTTGACCATTCCCATCGCAATGCCTGCAACGGGTTTCTTCAGCGGCACACCGGCATCCATCAATGCCAGGACTCCGCCGCAGACGGTCGCCATTGAGGAAGAACCATTTGATTCCAGAATCTCGGAAACAAGACGTACAACATAAGGGAAATCATCATCCTCCATGTTGGGCATCATGGGTTCAATGGCTCGTTTAGCAAGGGCTCCATGGCCGATCTCGCGGCGGCCCGGAGATCTTAGAAATTTGACCTCGCCAACGCTGAAGGGCGGGAAATTGTAGTGAAGCATGAATTTTTCATCCTCTTCACCTTCCAGTCCATCAATCATCTGTGCATCGCCGAAAGTACCCAGAGTAGTCATAACCAGTGCCTGAGTTTCCCCACGGGTAAAAACAGAAGAACCATGAGTACGGGGCAAAACTCCGACTTCACAGCTTATCGGCCGAATCTCATCAAATGCCCGGCCGTCCAGTCTCCGCCCCTGGCCGAGAAGTGTCTCACGGAACAAGCGCTCCTTAACACTATCAAACATCAGCCCGGCTTCAAACTGTTCCTCTTCTTCAAATGCTCCCTTGATTTCCTTTTTCAGCATACGAACTGCATCATATTTCTTAATTTTGTCTTTAATCTGAAGCGCTTCAAGGAGACGGTTGCCCACCAGGCCCTTAACTTTATCTTCCAGCCCATCCGGGAATACCTTCGGTGTAACTTCCCACTTCTGAGGTGAAACAAGTGCCTGTAATTCCCGTTGAGCTGCCACGAGCTTCCGAATCTGCCCGTGAGCAAAGGTCAACGCTTCGACCATGGTTGCCGCGCTGACTTCTTTCGCACCGGCTTCGACCATAACAATCGCATCGTCAGTTCCCGCCACAACCAGGTCCAGTGTTGAATTTTCTTTTTGCGGATACAGGGGATTGGCAACAAACTCACCGTCAATCAAAGCAACCCGAACACCGGCAATTGTCGTGTCGTAAGGAATGTCAGAAATACAGAGGGCGGCAGAAGCCCCGGTCAATGCCAGCATCTCCGTTTCATTCTCTCCATCAAAGGAATACACATTGGCAATAACCTGTGTTTCATTCTGAAATCCCTCGGGAAATAAAGGGCGCAGCGGTCTGTCAATCAACCGGCTGGTCAGCACTTCCTTTTTGGAAGGCCGTCCTTCTCTCTTGAAAAAACCACCCGGGATCTTACCGGCAGCAGAAGTGTGCTCTCGATAATCCACTGTCAACGGGAAAAAATCAATTTTCTCCCTCGGTTCCGGCGCTGCGCAAGCTGTAACCAGCACCCGGCTGTCGCCACATGAAATCAGAACCGCACCCCCTGCCTGCTTGGCAAGGTGGCCGGTTTCCATCGTAATTATTTTTCCGCCGATTTCGGCAGTAACTGTATGTACCATATGTTCTCCGTTTGCCTGTAGCTACTTCCGCAACCCAAGCTGATTCAGAATATCCCGATACCGTTTGAAATCCTTCCTTTTGAGGTAATCAAGAAGTTTTCTTCTGTGGGATACCAGCTTCAACAGACCACGGCGCGAATGGTGGTCTTTCTTATGCACCTTGAAATGTTCTGTCAAATAGTTAATTCTCTCTGTGAGCAATGCAATTTGGACCTCCGGGGAACCGGTATCATTCTCATGAACCCCGAAAGTGCCGATAAGCTCCGTTTTCCTTTCCTTCGAAAGCATCAGCCACCTCCTGAAAAAAATTGTAAAAATTGACCTGCAAAGGCAGGACAAGCAAGTCTAACACGCTGTTTTATTAAAGTAAAGAATTTCAATGAACCATTTTCAACGAATCATTGCCCGGAAAATCACTGCTTGAACCTGTCCATGAATCGAGGTTTCTGCCGCCAATTTTCTTTCACTACAACAAAAAGTTCCAGATCAACCGGCTTTTCAAAATAAGCTTTGAGTTCCTTTTCAGCCATTTTTCTGATTTTCTTAACCATATTCGCCTGATGCCCCACCAGAATCGGCTTCTGTGATTTCCTCTCAACCGCAATGTCGGCCATAATTTCCACATGCGTTTCTTCGTCTTTCAATACCCTCACATCCACAAAAGTGCAATACGGAATCTCCTGTCGTGTTTCCTGAAGAATTTTTTCCCGAATAATTTCAGACACATAAAATCGCTCTGAAATATTTGTATAGTCTTCTTCACTATATTGAAATTCGCCTTCCGGGAGCCTGTCCCGGATAATATCCATCAATTGATCAACATTGGTACCTGTCAATGCTGAAATCGGGACAACGGCTTCAAATCCCTCTTTCGCAAATCTTTCCATAAACGGCAGCACCCGGGATTTTTTGATACTGTCAATTTTGTTCAGTGCCACAACAACATCTTTGCACCGGGGCTTTAACTGCTCCAACAGATAGGTCTCACCCCTGCCCAGCGCAATGGATGCATCCAGCATATAGAGGATTAAATCACAGGAATCCAGGCTATCATAAAGATTTTGCATCATTGCTTTGTTCATTTCGAACAATGGCTTGTGGAATCCCGGCAAATCCACAAAAACGATCTGTATATCCGATTCCGTGAGGATTCCGAATATTTGGTTCCGGGTCGTCTGCGGCTTATCTGAAACAATTGATATCTTTTGCTTCATCAGATGGTTCAGCAATGTCGATTTCCCCGCATTGGGGCGTCCAATCATTGCTACCACACCAAACTTTGTCATGTTACTCCTTCCCTGTCATTCCTCTGTTTTAGAGCCCTTATCCTGCCCTATTATTTCAATCCGAACGCTCTGAACGCGTCGGCGCTTCATCTTCAGAACTGCCAATCTAAAATTTTTCCACTCAACAGAATCCCCTTCCTCCGGGATTCGGCCCAGAATACTGAATACAGCCCCGCCAACTGTATCAATTTCATCAATTTCCAGATTAATACCGGTTTCTTCTTCCAGGTCTTCCAGATTGCATTTTCCGTCAACAAGAAAAACGCCTTCCTCAAGCTTCTGTATTTCCTCATCGTGTTTGTCGTGTTCATCTTCAATTTCCCCGACGATTTCCTCCATCAAATCCTCGATTGTCACAATCCCCGCTGTTCCGCCATATTCGTCAAGAACCACTGCCATTTTTGTTCTCGCCTTCTGCATATCGCGAAGCAGGTCGTCAACTTTCTTTGTTTCGGGAACATAAAACGGCTTCTGCAGAAAGTTAGAAAGAACAAACGATTCCGGTTCGGCCACCAGCACATCTTTTAAGTGCACCACCCCGATAATGTCATCTACTGTATGCCGGAATACAGGCATCCGGGAATGCTTCTCCGACCGGAATAATTCTATGAGTTTCAGATACGATATAGATTGTTCAACACCTATGATATCTGTTCTCGGCGTCATTATCTCTCTGACAAGAGTATCTCCAAAATCCAATATCCCCTGAATCCATTCTTTCTCTTCTTCCTCAATAATTCCCTGTTCGGTAGCCACATCGATGAACGCCTTTTCCTCCGACTCTCTTTCCTCTTCATCTTCTTCCCGTTCATTCTCGATTTTCAAGAGACTTCCCGCAATTCTTGATGCCGGAAAAACAAAAAGAAAACACAGGTAATAAAACGGCAGAAAGAGTACAAAAAACCTGGATAACACCCATTCCCGATTAACAAATGCAATCGCCGAAACTACAATTTCTTCCACTATCAAATAGGCAACCGGCACCAGGAGTCCATTTAGCGGATTGAAAGTGCTGCTGAATGCACCACAGATGCCAATCCATATACCGAAAACAGCCAACAGCAGAATCTCCGCTGTCAATGACACAGACAATTGGAACCGAGCTCCGTGTTCAAGTGGAAGAAAGGGGTATTTTTCAGAAATTTGACGCAATTCAATTCGGGACAGACTGACAAAGGCTGTCCGAAGAATTGAAATTACAATCCGTAACAGAATGAAAACGATAAGAAGTCCTTCCAGCATCGTTAAATTTTACCTCCAAAATGGTTGGGGAATGCCTTTTTCAGTTCCCGCTGCAACCCCAGCATCTCGCCATCATCCCCTTCATGGTCATATCCAAGCAAGTGAAGGAATCCATGCAATACAAGGAACTTCAACTCATCCTCAAGTGAATGGCCGATTTCTGACGATTGAGCTCTTGCCCTCTCCACAGAAATAACAACACTTCCGAGAAAAATTTCGTCTGTGTCCGGCAGTTTATCTCCATCCATAAAGCTCAGCACATCCGTCGGACAGTCCTTGTCCCGATAGCCACGATTCAAGTCCTGGATTTCATCATTTCCGGTAAACAGAATCTCCATCCGGCACCGCCCGGGCAGCTCAAGCTTAGCAGAAAGGTCATTCAAGAATTCCGTCAGCTTTTCCTCAGAAAGATTTTCGTCAAGACCTTTCCTTGAAATAACATCGCAGACAATGGACTTCTCCGATTCAGTCATCTTCCCCCCTATTTACCTTGTCCTTCAGCTTCTTGTTTCCATTGCCTGAACCACCGTCCTCTTCATTAAAATCATAGCCGGGATAGTCAATTCTTGTGTGAAATGAGGCAGAAATAGAGCGAAGGAAACTGGCTGCAATAATATCCAGTTCCTTAAAAGTTAAATCACAGTCAGAAAATTGGTTATCATCAACCAAGCCCTTGATAATACGATTGACCAGATTCTGTAATTTCCCCGCAGTAACGGGGGCTTTCAGCGTTCGGGACGCCGCCTCGACGGCATCCCCAATCATCAGAATCGCCGTTTCCTTCATTGTAGGCTTCGGACCCGGATAACGATACTCGCTCTCTTCCACAGCTTCTCCATTTTCTTCCTGCAGTGAAAGGGCTTTGTTGTAGAAAAAAGCCATAAGTTTTGTCCCGTGATGTTCTTTTATAAACCGGATAATTTGCTCCGGCAACTTTGCCTCTTCTGCCAGCCGTATGCCATCTTTCACATGGTTCGTGAGAATAATTGCACTCATTTTCGGTGTCAACCTGTCATGCCGATTCTCATCCCCTGTCCTCTGATTTTCGATAAAATAGCCCGGTTTTTCCATTTTCCCGATATCGTGATAATAGGTACCAACCCTTGCCAACAGAGCGTTTGCCCCGATTGCTTTCGCTGCGGCCTCAACCAAGTTTGCCACAAGAATTGAATGCTGATAAGTACCTGCCGCTTTCATGGACAAATCCACCAGCAGACGGTTGTTCATATTCGCCAGCTCAAGAAGACGAATATCTGTTGTAATTCCAAAAGCCGTTTCGAACGAAGGAAGGGAAATCGTAACAGCTGCAGAAACAAAAAACCCGCCTGCGAGAGAAATCAACAGCGCGGCGCCATACCATTCCCAGGAGGAATTCCCGGAATAATGTAGAAACAGGATAATCAGAAAGACAAAATGAGACAGGCCCAGCCAGAATCCGGAAAATAAAACAGCGGACTGTCCTGATTGTTTCCGCAGAATATAAATGGCAGAAAGAGATGAAAAGATAAAAAACAGGGTCAAAGGAATGTTGCCGGCAGTTAACAGAAGTAGGACAATTGCAACACATAAAGTGACAATGAGTGCCGGGATTCCCCCCGCAAGCAATGCAGCCAGGGATGCCGGGAAGGCATAGGGAACTGCGTAGAACAAGAGTTCGCCCTTGAACAGAACAGACATCGAAAGACTCCTCTCCACTGCACCAAGCACAAAGATGGAAAGCTTCATGAGAACAACACCAGCCAGTGCGCACCAGATGAGCAGCAGAAAAACAGGTAATTCATCGCGAACATATCGTTTTTGAAAAATAACAGAAAGACGATAAAGAAAGAAAACGGTAAGCATCAACAGAAGTAAAGTGGAGACAATCCTCCGCGTAGAGATATTTGCTCGAAGTCTTTGATTCTGCTCATTGATAAATTGAGCTGACACTGGAGAAATCCGCTCTCCTTTCCTCACGATAATCTCGCCTGTTTTTTTTCTGAGATATGAGGGCTCTACGCTGTCGGCAGCTTCTTTCTTTGATGCCTCCGTCATTTTGGAGTCAAATATATAGTTGGGAATCACAATATGATTGACCAAAGCAAAAATAATTGAAAACTCCTCATCATGGACCACTTCCCGGTTTCTCAAAAAAGTATAAACAAAGTTTTTCAACGATCGGCGGTCCACAACCGGTGGAAAACCCTTGGTCAGATATTGCTGATCCTTACCGGAGTCCACCAGAACAGCTTCACCTTTCACTAATTTCAGGCTGTTTCTATCCTCTGTGAATTCCCTGGTGTACAAACGGTCCATCATCTCTTTCAATAGCGGTTTCAGCTCTTTCAGGTTTCGATTATCCTTCAGGGAAACAAATACGCCAGGAGGAAGCAGTTCGGAAAGCTGGGCCTCATACTGCTTGCTGAGTGCTTCAACCTGTTTTTCTGCTTCTGCCTTCTGTTTCTTTCCTCTCGCTGAAAGAAGTGAATCCCTTAGTTCCTGATACTCTTCAACCTTTTGAAAAATCTGATCCAGAATGTAATCTACTTTCTCATGAGCCCGGGGATCGTAAATATACACATCTGGTGCTTGTTCAATAGCTGCTTGCCGACGGTCTTCTGTGGTAATTGTATCGGGAATATTCAAATCCACAGTAGCATAGATATCCGATCGCGCAACATCGCCCGGAACAACCTGTTCAATATTCGCAAATGTAAACATTTTCAGTATCAATGCACCACAAATAGCAATGAAGAGCAATGAGCTGAGAACTTCCCGAAAAGTGGGCTTATTCCCTGTTACGATCAGTGTTTTCTTCATGCCGCTGGTAGGCCTTGATGACCTCTTGAACAATCGCATGTCTTACCACATCCTTTTCTGTGAAATGAATAAACCGGATCCCCTCAATCCCCTGAAGAATCTCCCTTGCTTCCACAAGTCCGGATTTTTTCCGGACGGGAAGATCAATCTGCGTGATATCACCAGTTACAATCGCTTTTGAACGAAACCCGATTCTTGTCAGAAACATTTTCATCTGTTCAGATGTTGAATTCTGAGCCTCATCCAGAATCAGAAACGCATCATTCAAAGTTCGCCCGCGCATATAAGCCAGCGGTGCAACCTCAACCTGGCCCCTTTCTATAAACCTGTTGGCGAGGTCTGTGGGAACAATATCAAAGAGAGCATCATACAGAGGCCGCAAGTAGGGATCAATTTTGGCCTGAAGATCCCCGGGCAGATACCCCAGGCTTTCACCTGCCTCAACTGCAGGCCGCGTTAACACAATTTTATCAATGGTTTTTTCAAGGAGATATTTGATCGCCACAGCCATGGCAATATATGTCTTTCCCGTTCCCGCAGGGCCAATGGAAAACACAATATCGCTTTTTTCGATGGTGTGAACGTACAATTTCTGATTCAGGGACTTGGGGTAAATCTTTTTTCTTGAGTTGGGGACAATGGAACTGTCATTGAGCATTTCTGAAAGAGGCATATCGGGAGCTTCCCGTCGAATTCGAACAAAAGACGTCAGTTCTTCCGGTTTTGCATCAAGGCGCCGGGAAAGATAACTTTCCATATCCGCAAAAAGAGCCATCAATTCGGGCTGGTTTTCCCCTTCCACAACCGTAATTTTCTGCCCGCGAGCGGCAAGACTGACCCGAAATTCCTCTTCTATTACAGAAATTATCTGGCTCTGGTTCTCATAAAACAAAGAAATATCACACTGTTCAAAAATATACTGGCTCATAGACGGAAAAAGAGCGGGAAAGTACACCTTCCCCGCTCATTTTTTAACTTCAATCCTTGATATTACTTGCCGTCGAAGAAAAAGTTTTCAACCGGCCAGGGGCGATTCTTTGCCTCTTTAATAGCCTGCTGCACTTCTTCGTCGGACACATTTCTCGGAATCGCGAATACCTGTCCCGGGTGAATCAGGTCAGGGTCTTTGATTTGAGCTTTGTTTGCTTTGTAAATCAATGGCCACTGGAAGGGATCAGCATAAATTTTGTCGTAACCGGCGATTTTCCAGAGGCACTCGCCCTTTACTACTGTCCATTCCTTCGGATGACGCTTCAATTCTTCTTCTGCAGCAATACGAGCAGCTTCTTCAGCTTTCCGTTTTTCTTCCGCAATCCGAGCCTTCTCGGCAATTGCCTTGGCAGCAGCATCGCCCAGCTTAGCAGCGGCATCATCAGCCATCTTCTTGACTTCATAATACTTGCATTCGTTGTTGGCCATCAGATTTTTCGCATTACCCAAGGCAGCGATGCCAGCATCCAACTCGGCCTTCGCGTGGGTTTCAGCATCTTCCGCTTTTGCCTTATCTGCTGCTTTGACGGCAGCAGCAATCGCTTCATCAGCAAGGGTTTTTGCCTTTGCCTTTTCTGCAACCGCATCCTGCTCGGCTTTCTTGGCAAGTTCAATTGCTTTCAGGGAAGAAGCCTTGGAATCTTTGCACTTCTTGTCGTCTGCAAAAGCCTGTGCCTTGTCCAGCATAGCTTTCGCTTCGTCAAGTTCCGTCTTCACATAGTCGGCGGCACATGCGGATTCGGCAGCCTGATAACCTTCCTTGGCAGAAGCAAGCTCCTCCGGCGGCTTGGTGCAGCAGGAAACTCCGAAGAGCACCACTGCGAAGCCCAGTACACTAATCATTCCCAAAGTTTTCTTCATATTCGTTTACACCTCCTAAAGGGTTTCATCTGCGATAAATAATACCAATTTCAAAACACGGTTGCAAGCTGAAATCTATACATTTTTTCAGTAAAATGACCGCAGCTCTTTCGAAAGCTCACATTCCTGAAGATTTCAGCTGCAAATTTCAGCTGTTTTCAGGAAAAAATTTCTCAATCACCTCTGGCTCCGGGGCTTTGGTAAAGAAAGAAATCACAACCAGACTGCCCAGTGAAATCAGCAGGGCCGGATAGATAATCGGGATGCCAAATGGATCGCCGTTCGGATTATTCAATGGGACCATAATGGCCGGCCAGATATAGCCTGCCAGCTTAAAAAATACCGTAACAAGCGTACCAAGAACAATTGAAATTAAACCGGCAGTATGGGTTACTTTCTTTGAAATCAACGCGGCCAATAACGCAGGTGTAATGGCAACTCCGTAAATCGTGTAGGCGAAATAGGCACTCTCCAGCACAGACTGCATCCGCCATGCCATGAGAAACGCCGCAATCCCAACAATAATAATCAGAATCTTCTGCTGCAGCACTCCGGCTTTCTTGTTTCCATCGTTATTTTGTTCCTTCCCTTTTCCGAAACGCCCGATTAAATCATGCATAATGGTCGTTGTCGGTGAAAGAAGGTAGTTCATCCCGGTGGAAATCACGACTGCCGTTGCGGCACCGAGAAGGAGAACCCCAACCGGCAGCGGAACCATCTTTCGTGCTGCTTCCAGGATAACTGCAGCAGGATCGATGGTACCCGCCTGAATCGGCTTCCACAGATACGCAGAGGCATACACGGCCATGATAATCACAACAGTTTCTACGATCATGGTGCCAATTACCCAGAGCCCGGCAGCCTGTTTTGCCTCCGCCGGTGTCTTTGCGCTGTAGAACTTTTGATACATGCTCTGGACACCGAGGAGAAGAAGCAGCCCGGACAAACCGATTGCCGGAATTTTCAGATAAGGATTTCCACCGAAAGCAGAACTGAAAACCTGAAAATGGGAGGCCGGAAGGATGGACTGAATTTTATGCCAGCTTCCAGCCGTCATCATTACCAGGGGCGTGGCAACCACAGTGGAAACCATGATGATAATGCCATTCGGAAGGTCGGTGTTCGCCACCGCAACCATGCCGCCGATTGCTGTGAAAAGAATAACAAAAAGTGCCGCCATGAACATGCCCTGATTTACACTTACTTTTCCGTCCGTAATTACGTTCAGAATGAACCCGCCGGCCTTGAACTGATAACTGACAATGACAGTAAAACTGATGATAATGGCAATGGCTCCGAAAATTCTGGCAACCGGCCCGTAGCGAACCTCCAGAATATCTCCCACAGTGTATTGGCCGAAGGTCCGAATTTTGGAAGCAAGAAAATAGATGATAATAATACCGATCCATGCCCCAACCGGTTGCCACAGGGCACTCCAGCCTGCCTTAGCCGCAAACTCAGCCCCGGCAATAAAAGTCCCGGAACCAATCCATGTGCAAATCAGGGTAAAAACCATCTTGGTAAGAGACAGGCTCCGCCCCGCAAGCATCATATCGTCCTTATTTTTCACCTGTCGGGACTTCCAGAAATTCATCCCGGTCAACACCAGGAGATAAGCAATAATTACCCATAAATAAATGCTCATTCATAGCTCCTTATCTTGGAATCTTTTCATTTTCCCTTTTCCTGACAAACAAATCCTCTCAAATGAGAATCAACTCCTCCTGCTCATCTCCGGCTACCACAACCTCACCGTCCAAAGTGATGAATACATCGATTTCCGTGCGGACACCCACCTTTCCCGGAATATAAATTCCAGGTTCAACGGAAAAGCAGATTCCCGGCATTAACTGCCGCTCATCCATCGTTTCCAGATTGTCAATATTCACACCATTTCCGTGGACTTCTTCTCCGATAGAATGACCTGTCCTGTGGACGAAATATTCGCCGAAACCAGCATCCACCACAACTTTACGGCATGCGTCATCAACTTCATATCCGTACACTTTTTCCCTCCGGGCAAAACGATCCCGGACAAAGTTCACAGCAGCTTTTCTGGCATCCCGTACCACATGGAAAACCTTTACGTAATCATCAGGCGGATTTTGTCCAATGTAGCCACACCAGGTAATATCATAGAAAATAGAGCCCGGTTCATCCAGTTTCGCCCAAAGATCAATGAGAACCTGGTCCCCTTTCTTGAACACAACACTGTTTTCAGCTGTCGGTTCAAAATGGGGGTCAGCGGGGTGTCCGTTGACTCCCACAATGGGGTACTCCTCCATGCAATTCAACCCTTCTTCCTTAAAACGACGGACAATAAACTGCTGCAATTCATACTCTGTTAAATCTTCTCCCCTGTCGAGGAATTCACGAATCCTTTTGAAGGCCTCATCCTTAATTGCCTGGACCCGCCTCCCGGCTTCCAGATGGCTTTGATAACCCGCCTCATCAATAATGGCCTCGAATTCCTGAACCAGGTCAGCGGAGGTGACAATCTCGACGCCAAAAGAACGAATCAACTCAATTGTTCCACCGTCCACAACGGAAACATACGGAATATTATTCATCGGTGAATATTGCATGGCAATTTTTTTGTAGCCCGCAAGCATTTCACGGAGGGATTGGTGAAGTTCCTTCCAGGAAAGATAGCTTTTCTTTTCTCCACGTAGAGGGTCAAGCTTTGTGCTTTCCACTTTGGAAACCAGACCCTTTGGCTCCCCCTCAACAGGAATAAAATAAAACCAACGCCTGGAGGTGAACTTAATCGGTAATCCAAGAATGCGGTACGCCATCAGATCCCGGTGATGAAAATCCGTCAACAGCCAACCATCCATTCCCTGCTTTCTGATAGAGTTCTGAATTTTTTTCAAGTCAAATGACATAAAGTCCCCCTGTATTTATTTTGCGTTCCCCATGGGCCAAACCCAGATTGACGTGTTTGTTGAATGTCCATCTGGAAAATGGAATTTGGGGCTTCAAGTTTATAGTTGATCATAACTTCTCATGAAGACAATACGGCCGTTATAACAAATCGGCGTTTCCATCCGCCACGTATTGGATCAGGGCTTCATCAAAAATGCGGTCGGGAATTTCTTCAGAATTTGGAAAACGTTCCCGGAAAGAATTGTAACTCCGTTCAATGTCTACGGATAACAGCTTCCGAATTCCACCCTCCTGCAGTCCCCTGTTGACTGCCTTTTCGTTGTAAAGCTTAATTTCAGATGCCAGAAGTTTTGCATACCGGATTGCCCGTTCAAGGGGAGATTCCATACCAATACTTGAAATAGATGCCCTGGAACCTGTTGAAGACTTGCTTTGAACAGATGGTATTTTTTCGGTTTCAGCAGTGCTTCTCCCGAGAAGTGCCTTGGCCTTGTATGGCATCAGGGTCAATTCTCTTGACATCAGGGACACAACTGTTTTCATGAAATCCAGCAATCCACTCTCACTGAGAACAGTCAAAACAAATCCGGCCGGCTTGAATTTAAGCGTCAACGGCAACACATACACATCGCTGATACCTGAAAACTGGTCCTTGATCTCATCGGGAAGAGGAGAATCCGCCAGAGTCATTGGTTCATTGAACCGCTCCACAGCTACCGTCATGCCTTTCTGGGGGAAAACCTTGTGTAGGGTCGCATCATAGCAACTCGCCCCACCACCCTTAAAAATAAAAAAACCATTGTAATCGCAGAAATCTCCACAAATCTTCAGAAAAGACGCAATGAGGCTGACCTGATCTGAAATATTCGCCCATTCTTCCTCAATTCCTCCGAGGCGCGCCATTGCCTCAACAAGATAGCCCTTATCCGCCTCTCCATTCTGCTTCAACACATCCAGCATCCGCTCTAATTCCTCGGGAGAAACCCCCTGCCCCTTTCCGGGAAGCTCGGAAATCTCCTTTTTGAAATCATGCAGGCTTTGTTCAATTTTTGTATTTATGAAATTTACAAGCAATTCAACTAATTCGTTCATAATGCCCCTCGTTCCTTTTGCAATCATCTTACCCTACCCCTCCCAAACGGTCAAGTGTTGAAGAAAGACATGTCTCTTAACTCCATATTGACCTATCTCTTGATTCAGCAGGTATTCTTCATTTGTAGCAGATTGGTCCAATTGAGTGAGAACCCTGGAGATGAAGAATGTGCGCAAGTCTTGCCCTGTTTCGTAGCATGAATGAGGTTAAGGTTTTTTTCCCGAACCCAGCAGCCCGGATTTTGTGCAGGACAAAATCAGGAGTAATAGTAAATGCCGTCTGGGACCGTCGAAACGGAAAAAAGGACCCGGAATCCGGCTTCCCCGTGACCGGATGGCCCCGCCTTGAGAATAACCGGAAACTGAAATGGGACCGGTTCAATGGGGGAAAGGTACATATACCCGCCACGGCTTACATGGAAAAAGATCAGAAAAAACAGAGTCATTGGTTTCAACTGGAGAAAAAAACAATTTCTGGTTGGCATCCTTCTTAGAAATCAGGACTTCAAAATAGTTTATGTCGTAACCGTGCCCACTCCAGCCGAGTTCAGGCACATTCACGACCACTGGGTTCTGATCAATCAGCTTACAGGCGTAGGCAAGCCCGCTCTCTGAAAGAAATGAGGGCGGAAAAGTAAGGAATTGAGCGTTCCGTATGGACGTGGGGGCAAAAAATTCAGAAGATTCACCCATCTCAGTCATTTCCTCACTCAACCTTGTATTCCCCATATCTTATACTTCTCCATTCCAAAGTAAATGCTTTGATTGGTTTTATCTGACTTTTTGTATCTTCGTGATTTTGCATTTCCCCTCAGCGTGCTCTGCATACTCAGCGCTGAATCCCCTCTTCTCCTGACCAAAGACTGTGATAAAATTATGAAAATTCTTCTGAGAAAGGAGTAGATTATGAAGTCAAAATGGATTATTCCAGTAATTCTGGTCGTACTGGTTGGCATCCCCGCTGCAAATGCCGTGGAGCTGGGACAGGTACCGCCAACAGTTCAACTCTCCGGTGAAAAAGGCGGTCGGGTAGATGGAACTCCCTGGTCGTCCACCGAAATCAAGGGTAAAGTCTATACCCTCATGTACGTGGACCCGGACGCGAAAGACATGAACATCCCCACTGAAAAAGCCTTAAAAGCCCAGAATTTCCCCAAAAACATCTACGGTTCCATCGCCATCATCAACATGAATGCCACTTGGAAACCGAATTTTATTATCAACAAGATTCTGAAAGGGAAACAAAAAACTTATCCGGATACAATTTATGTCCGGGACATGGACTATTATATTTCCAAGGCATGGAAATTGAAAAAAAATGGAAGCTACGCTGTGCTCTGCTTTGACCAGGATGGAAAACTGATTTTTCTGAAAGATGGCAAGCTTTCAACAGGAGACACTCAGAAACTCATTGAAAGCATCAAAACCGCACTGAAGCCAATGGAAGAAAAACCGGCCCCGACAGAACAATCCGCCCCAACAGAGGAAGGTGAAACAAAATAGGCTGGCTTTTGACATCAGTTACTTTGAAAATCCAACGGGCTAATTGGAAACGATGAACCTCGATTCAGGTGAAATTGTCATCCTGATTCACGGGCTTGCAAGGACACACCGGTCCATGTCAAAAATGGGCCGGATCCTTGCTACTGCCGGGTTTTTACCTATCCTACTCCGTTATCCCTCCCGGAAATATCAACTGAAAAAACTGGCAGACAACTTCATTGTCCCGGAAATTCAACGAATCTTATCCACCACGCAAAGGCCCGTGCATTTCGTCACCCACTCCATGGGTGGAATACTCCTTCGCATCGTGCTCCTGGAACTGCCCACAGAAAGGATCGGTCGATCCGTTATGCTGGCACCCCCGAATCACGGTTCTGAAATCGTAGATAAAATGCGAAAACACGCCTGGTTTCGGCATTTTTTCGGGCCTGCGGCCCTGGAACTATGCACAGCAGACGGAATCCTCCCGAAACAACTGCCGCCACTGCCACCCCGTTGCGGAATCATTGCCGGTGACCGCTCTGCCTTCCACCTCTTTGATTCCACTCTTCCTGGCCCCCACGACGGAACCGTCAGTGTTGCCAGTACAAAGGAAGAAGGCGCCGAAGCCCACATCATCCTGCACACCAGTCATCCATTCATCATGTCAACCAGTGAAGTAATTGAAAACACCGTCTATTTTCTCCAATACGGCAGATTCCTCACGAAATAGAATCGGACAATGCACCACGGAGGGAGAAGAGAGGGAGGAACGGTGTCCACTTTTCCCTCACGACGGGCAATAAAGAGTATTGGTTAAAAGGCCCCAGGCCTTTCCTATGGGTAAATTATCGAAAAAACAAAATCGGAAGCATCTGACAAAAGCCGATGGAAGA
>Ga0164318_10000932_pt1 | contig 24517 bp, 18 predicted proteins | sample GuaBasSedimGuay9_FD_113734 | JGI IMG/M metagenome (GOLD analysis project Ga0164318, IMG submission 113734) | Subseafloor sediment microbial communities from Guaymas Basin, Gulf of California, Mexico - Guay9, Core 4571-4, 0-3 cm | ecosystem: Environmental > Aquatic > Marine > Hydrothermal vents...
CCCATCTTCTCCACGGCCTTGGTCAAATGCTCCACATACCTTGGAAGGAGAAGGGCCAGTTCACCGAAAATAGCGTCCGCGGTCCACACGAACATGCCCGAGTTCCACAAATACCGCCCGGACTCCAGATATTGCCCGGCGATTTCGGCGCTCGGTTTTTCTTTGAAGGAGACGACATGAAAATGCTCCACGTCTTGATCCATGGCGGTTTTTTCACCGACCTCCAGGTAGCCGTAGCCGGTGGCCGGATGGGTCGGCTTGATTCCGAATGTGTACAGCGCGCCGCTCCCACGGGCCTCTTTCACAGCTGAAACCAGGGTCTGCTGAAACCGTTCAACCGGGTCGATCAAATGATCGGCCGTCAAGATGACGATCACCGGATTGCCGAAGCGTTTCATGGCGACCAGGGTGCCGAGACACATCGCTGCGGCGGTGTCCTTGCGTTCGGGCTCACCGACGATCTCCATTTCAACACCTCATCTCATCAGAGCGCGGGACGGGGATTTGAGAGACATAAATCCACCAAATCAGCAATCGTTGCGGTGCCAAAGCACATCACCGAGTCCGCTCCGCCCCAATAGATCTTCACCGTGCCGTCGTCCTCGGCCACCGCGCCGCAGCAGAAGACCACATTGTGCACGTAGCCGCCATCCATGGGGCAGATGCGCGGATCTTCCACGCCAAAGGCCTCGTAGCCGGCGAACGGTTCGGCCTTGGCCGGGGTGATGAACGGCTCCGGCCTGACCGCAAAACGCAAGCCGTCACTGCTCTCCGCCAGACCGATGATCGACCGGCCGTTGCGCAGGTGGGACCTGAACAGCATGACATATTTACTGTTGTGCTTGACCACGCCGGCATTGTGCACCGTTTCCACCGGGTACGGCACATCATGCTTGGTCAGGATGGGGTTTTTCTCGTAACGCCGAATGATCGGTTTCTTAGACTCTGCCATAATCGTCCTCCGATCTTTTGATATCATCCTCTCCGAAATAGTCTCCGGTCTGTACCTCGATGAACACCAGGTTGTCCGGTCCTGGATTGCGGATGCGGTGCCAGGTCCCTACCGGCAGATCGATGGCCTGGCCGGATACCCGCTCAATGTCTTCGCTGTTTTGGGTCACCACCGCGGTGCCGCTGAGTACGTACCAGTGCTCGGAGCGCCTGAAATGGCGCTGGTAACTCAGGCGCTGTCCGGGGTAGACAGTGATCCGCTTGACCTTGTGATCCGGCTTGTCCGCCAAAACCTCGTAAAAGCCCCAGGGCCGGTGGTCTTCGCGCCGGGTCCGTCCGATGATGGTTTCGTACACCCGGATATAATCCGCCACCATGCGCTCCACGCTGAAGCGCGTCTCGACCCATCGACGGCACTTATGGCGGTCAAGGTTCCTGACATTCTTTAGCGTCCGGACCATTTCATCGATATCAGAGGTCAAGAATCCTGTTTCGCCATGAGCGATGATTTCAGGCATGCTTCCTCTGGAAAAAGCCACCACCGGCGTGCCGCACGCCATGGATTCCACCACGGAAAGGCCGAACGGCTCGTCGAAACCGATGGGGTGCAACAGGGCGTATGCGCCGCCCAGCAGTTCGTCGCGTTTTTCCGGCCCGGCGCTGCCTACATAAACGATGCGGTCATCATCCAAGTATGGTCTGACCTTTGTGTCGAAATAAGCCTGGTCCTGGATGATGCCCGCCATGATGAGCTTCATGCCGGTGCGCCGGGCCACCTCGATGCACTTGGCGGTGCCTTTCTCCGGATGGATGCGGCCGAAAAAAAGCAAATATTCACCTTGATCGGGCCTGAAGGTGAACTGGCCAAGGTCGATGCCGTGATGGATGGTAGCGGCATAGTCAAGTTCCGGCGACTTGTCGGCCTCGCTGATGGCCACATAAAAGCACTTGCCGTTATACTTCTTGTACACCGGCAGGATCTTTGGCGACGAGAAGCCGTGGATGGTGGTCACCACCGGTGTCGCGGTCATGCCGGAATACGTCAGCGGCAGATAGTCGAAGTGGTTGTGAATCAGGTCAAAGGCGTCCCCTTGCTCGAACACCTCGGAAATGTGCAAACACTCCCATACCTTGGGAAGCATTTCAGAATCTTCCTCATACCCCTTGGTACAGACGCTTTTCAGCCGGCCACGGGTTTGCGACTCGCCGGTGGCGAACAGGGTCACATCGAGCCCGCGCGCCACCAAGCCCTCGGTCAGCAGGGAAACCACACTTTCCCAGGGACCGTAGTGTCTGGGTGGCGTGCGCCAGGCGATGGGTGAGAGCATGGCGATCTTCATGGCTAACTCCACACGCGTCTATCCTGCCGGCTGTGGTTTTCGAGCCAGTCGAGCAGTTCCGATACCCGCGCTGTGGCAAGGGCGATGCATTTGTCCGCGCTGCCGTAATACAGCCGGATATCGTCTCCCTCGGCCACCCAGCCGCAGGGGAAGACCACCTTGTCCACGTCGCCGATAACCTCATAGGCTTCTTCCGGCGCAAAAACCCATTCATCCGCCCTGGCCAACAGGCGGGTCGGGTCCTGCAGGTCCAATAGCGCCAAGCCCAATCGATAGATGCATCCTGAAGCCGTGTTACGAACGCCGTGGTAGAGGATCAGCCAGCCTTTTTCTGTTCGCAGCGGCGGCGGCGAGAGTCCGACCTTGTTAGCGTCCCACCAGCCGCCCTTGCGGGCCGGCAGGAGTATTTGGTGGTCACCCCAGTGCTTCATGTCCGGACTGAAGGAAATCCAGATATGCGCGCCGACGCCTGCGAATCCGGGAACCGGCCGATGAAGCATGGCCCAGCGGCCGTTGAACTGCACCGGGAACAGGGCCGCGTCCTTGTCTTCCGGAGGCATGACGACACCCTTGCGCTCGAAAGTTTTGAAATCCCGTGTTGTTGCCAAGGAAACCAGCGGTCCACCCCTGGAATAGGCCGTATACACCACGGCCCACAAGTTCAGGGTATCGAGGCGCGCAAAACGTGGGTCTTCTATGCCCCAGATTTCTTCAGGATGGTTCACTGGATCGGGAGCCAAAGTAGGCTGGGTATCGATGCGCCATCCGGTGATCCCGTTCCGGCTGCGTGCCGCGGTGAGGTGAGACAGCCCCCGGCGGTCCTCCACGCGCAACAACAGTAAAGTATCTCCATCAACCTGGGTAACGCCGGTGTTGAACACCGCGTTAGCCTGATAGGGAAGGTCCCTTGCCTGGATAATGGGGTTGGCGCTGTGCCTTGTAAAAAGCTCCTTGAATCTTGCGTCGCTCATTTTTTCTTTTCCCGCATTCAGATTTTAAAATTCCAAATTCAAAACAACGGGCTGTCCGGTCCGGGCCGCCTTGCGCGCCAGTTTGTAAGCCTGGTTATATTGTCGAGCCACCACTTCCCATGAGACAACCTGATCAAGGTAGCGTTTCAGGTTTTCGCCCAACTCAAGGCGCAGTCCCTCATCCGTTGCCAGCTTGATCACTTTCCGCCGCAGCATTTCCTTGGTGGTGAATAACAGGCCGCCCTCGCTTTCCAGGGTCTGGGCGGTCAGCCCTTCCATGGGCGCGGTGGTGATATAGGGCTTGTTCAAGGCGATGATGCGCGCAAGGGTTCCGGACTGGGTCTCGTCAATCGAGGGCAGCACGATGAAATCGCAGACCGCCATTATCTGATAATAGTCATCCCCGCGCGGAATAAACTCATAATAGTGGGCAATTCCCTTTTTTTCCAACATGTGTACTTCCGACTTCCATTCCTCATAGTCCTGGCGATGATTGGGGTCGCGCATGGCGCCGGCAGCCAACAGGTCCCACTGCTGCCCGGTGTGCGATTTGATTTCATCGTGGATCTCCTCCCACATGGAAAGCAGGATATCCCAGCGTTTGTTGGACTGAATCCAGCCGATCATGCCCACCACGTGGTCGGCCAGATCCGTTTTGTCCAAACCGAATTTTTTTCTGATGCCCTGAATCTCGTGGGTTCCCCACCGCTTGTCCGGGCGCGCCCCGTGGGGCGCCACCATGATATTGCGTGGCGTCGGCCACTCCCGGCCCTGAAAGGTCCAATCCAGGCGCCATTTCTGGTAATGGCACTTGAACAGCACCAGGTGACTGCGCTGGGTCAGCTTGTAAATGAAATCCGCCTCGAAATCTCTCAGCCGCCCATGAACCGTATGGGGTTCCACCACGTTGGGGGTATTGCCGATGGCCTCCAGCAGATCGAGAAAGCCGTCGTTACCGTCTCCCACCCCTCTTGGATCGTGGTATTCGTAAAGGCCGTATTCGTGTTCAAAATGCACCACGTGAGGGTCCAGTTTCTCTATTTTTTTGGCCACCGGCCGCCACCAGTCGCGCCGGGTCATGTCGATGATGGGAAACACGCCCTTGCCTTGGCCATCTGTGTGGCTGATCACCAGCACCTCCCGATCCGGGTTGGCCTTTTGAATGAACTCCCTGGCTTCCTCGCAAAAGGTGGCGATGCCGCACAAACGCGGCGGATAGGAACTGACCATTACAATAGGCTTATTGGACATGAACCGATTGCTCCTTTTGGCTGATGGCGTTTTCCTCCTCCGCGGCTTGTACGGCGATCTGGCTGCTGCGCATCCGGTTGAGGTGGAGCATGGACAGGAAACAGACCAGGGTCGACTCCGCGCCCTGGTTGCGGTTGGGCCCGTCCGCGTTAAGTCCGTCGCAGCAGCCCCCGGTTTTGTGGTTATACAGGGGTGCGTTCAGATCGTTGCGGCCCAGGAACCACTCCAGGCAGCGCTGGGCATGGGAGACCCATTTCGAATCGTTGGTGGCGTCATAGGCCTCGCGGCACGCCTCGATCATGTCCAGCGCTTCGATGGGCTGCTGATCGAACCGCGCCTTGGTTCCCCGCTTAGGGTACCAGCCGTTGTTGCCCACCGGAACAAAATGGCCCTTGGGGTCGGTCTGCACCGTCATGAGCCATTCCAGGCTTCGCAGTCCCGTCTGGAGCATCTCGGCGCTGTCCATGTGTCGGCCGCAGAGAATCAGGGCTTGGGCGATCTTGCCGTTGGCGTAGGTGAGCCGGTCCTCGATCCACGGCCATTCGTCGGAGGCATTCTGATTGTATTTTTCGAAAAGTTTATCGGCCAGGGTTTCCCGGACGCGCCGGACCTCGCTGTCACCGCTGTAGCGGGTCAAATAGGCGTGAATGCCCCCCAGGGCAAAGGACCAGGTCCGGGGAGAAGTGAATTCCGTTAGGGCGGGCAGCGCCTTTTCAAACACCGCCCGGGCCGCGTCCCGAATATCGGTCGACTCCGCCAAGGCCACCGCCTCACCTAATCCCCAGACCGCCCGGCCGTGGCTGTCCTCGGAACCGACTTCTTCCAGCCACCTGCGGTTATAACCCATGAAATTGCGGAAACGGCCGGTCTCCTCATTGAACGCGTGATGCAAAAAGCTGATATACGTGCAGGCCAGGTTGGTGACGGCGTCGCTGTTGGGGATCATTTCCCTGGCCAACAGCACGGCGATCAGCGCCCTGGCGTTGTCGTCCGTGCAATAACCGTGGTAGCGGTCCGGCACGATGAATTTGGCGTGCTGCAAGATGCCCACGTCGTCCGTGAGGCGGATGATGTGATCCAGCTTCGGCTGGGGGATTTCACGCGGAACGGACCCCATGGTCCTGGCGCGGAAAATGGGCCTGGGCGCGCTTTCTCTTTCCCGCTTAACCTGGCTGAAAATGTCAAAATATTGACGTGCCACCTCTTTCCAGACCATTTTGCGGCAAAAAGAATAGGCCCGCTTGCGCATGGCATGCCGTTCCACCTTCTGGGTGAAAAGGTCATTAACCTGGACGGCCAGGGCCGCGGGGTCTTGAAAGGGCACGATCCGTCCGCGACCTTTCGCTAGCATCTCATCGGCGTACCAGTATGGGGTGGAAACGGTCGCCTTGCCGCTGCCTAAGGCGTAGGCCAGGGTCCCCGAAACGATCTGCTCTTGGTTCAGATAGGGCGTGACGTAGATGTCCGCCGCTCCGAGAAACTCGCACAATTCCTTCAGATCGACGAAGCGATTGTGAAAAATCACATGGTCCCCGACGCCCTGTTCCCGCGCGCGGCGTTGAAGCGAAAGGCGGTAGGCTTCACCTTGTTCCTTTTTCACGTGGGGGTGGGTTGCTCCCAGTACGATATAAACAGCCTGCGGGTGTTCCCTGACCACCGCCGGCAAGGCGTCGATCATCGTCTCGATGCCCTTGCTGGGGGAGAGCAGCCCGAATGTCAGGATGACCTTACGGCCCTCGACGCCGTATTGGTCCTTGTAGAAATTGGGATCGACAAACGGCACATCGGGGATGCCGTGGTGAATGAGGACGATTTTCGCTTCCGGCACTCCGTACACCTCACGAAGGATCTCTCTCGCGCGTCGGCTCATCACCACCAGGCGGTCGGAAAACTGGGCCACGCGCCTGGCGACGGCAAGTTGGCCGGCCGATGGCGACTGAAGCACGGTGTGCAGGGTGGTGACCACCGGCATGCGCAGGTTGCCAAGCAGATCCATCACATGCGCACCGTTTTCGCCACCGAAAATCCCGAATTCGTGTTGGAGACAAACCACATCCACCCGGTTCATGTTCAAAAAATCCGCGGCCAGCCGGTATTCGGCCAAAACACGCTGGTTGATCTCAAAGCGCACCTGGGCCGGATACCGATACCCCTCGGGGATATCGTTCACCACCACGGCCCAGCACTCGCCGTTCGGATTTTCTTCCGTCAAGCCCGCCAGTAAATCCGTGGTGAACGTGGCAATGCCGCACTGGCGCGGCAGATGATTGCCGATCAAGGCAATTTTATGTGGATAAGAAGGATGGTTTCCCGATTTCATCATATCATTCCTCCTGTCATGGTTCCGGGGGGCAGGCCCTTGTCCGCCGATTCCCGGTCGCCTGCCGGTGCGTCAAACGGGCGCAATGCTCCCGTGGCTGAAAAGGTGTTTTGTGCCGTGACCTCGGCAAGGCGAGGACCGGCCGCTGGTCCGTCCGCCGGAACCGCTATGGAGTCTCCGTCCCGAAGCGCGCAATCCAAGGCGACGATACGACCGTTCACCTTCACCGTCGCATCTTGGGGGACATGGACATTGATGATTTTCAGGTAATCCCGCACCGTGGCGTTTTCCGCCAGGCGAACAATTAGGCCACCGTTTCCAAAGACCACCAGATGATCCTGAAACACCTGTCTATGCAGCAATTCCACAAAGGCTTCGCTGCTGGCCGCTTCCGCGTGCTGATGCGTAAGCCCCCGCATCCATTGCACCTGCTGGCGATCACGATCCGCAGCCTCGGCCTCGCTTTTATACCGCCAATGGGCCGCCGTGCCGTGCTCAGCCTCCATGTGCATCAGCTCGGTGCGTACTTGAAACTCGATGGGTTTGTGGGAGATTTCGCGAACGGGATAGACGCAGGTGTGCAGAGACTGATAGCCGTTGTCTTTGGGAAGCCCGATATAATCGTCGAAGGTGCTGGGAATGGGTTTGAAATGAGTGTGCAACAAGCCCAGGACTGCGTAGCACTCTGGCACCGATGCCACGATCACCCGCAAGCCCACGCGGTCCATGATCTCTTCCAGAGTCTTGCCCGTGTGTGCCATTTTGCGATGAATGCCGTGCAGGCTCTTTGTCCTGCCTTGAACCCGGCTGACAATGCCGTTATTCCCCAGTAGACGATTGACTCCACTCAGCAAAATTTGCAGGCATTTGTCGTCTTCGGCTTGGATCGGAGTGACGTGTTCCTTCAGGTATGCATAGCCCGCAGGGTCCAGGATTCGGAAGCATGCATCCTCCAGCCGACGCCGCAGGTCGCCCAAACTCAAGCGGTTGGCGATGGGCACCAATAGGTCGAGGGTCTCCCGGGCCATGCTTCGGGCCGAGACTGAATAGGGGGGCATGGCGCGTTCCAGGGCCAATAGGCGGAAGGTGATAAACAACAGGGCCTTGCGGGGAGTGTCGCCTATTGCGCCCAAAATGTTCTGAATATCTTTATTTTGATACGGACCGGCGCCGTCATGAGAGGTGAAAGGGGAAAGCAGATTTTCAAGCGCGGCGGCCACAGCAGCCCCGAAGTGTTCCCGTATGTCATCGGGAGAGGCGAGATCTTGCCATAATAGAGGCGCTAACAATGAGCCAGCGATGGTGACTGCGTCTGCTTTCTGTTCAAAAAGCAGATTGGCCGCCTTGTAACCTGTTGAATCATCGACCAATGCTTTTTCAACAAAAAAAGCGTGCGCCCGATCCACCAGGTCGGCATCCACCGAGGTAAAATTTTGTTTTATTTTTTCAATAAATAGGCTGTCACCAGCCAATTCCAGAGTATTTCGTTCCATAGGTGCAGACTGCCTTTGGTTTTATAATTATAAATATGAAAATTCGATGCCATTGGTCTTCCTCCGTCCATAATTAAAAAATTATTATAAAATGAAGAAAATGAACAACGAACAATTCATATGCTAAAATGAAAATATTTTTAAAAAAACGATGATTACTTAACGCATGGGAATAGCTATTCAAAGCTACTGTGGCACGGGATGATCCGGCAGGTAGATATTAAATTCGCTGTAAAGTGGTGATCGTTTAAACCAGTTATTAACGCACTTGAAATTCTTATCGGAAAAAAAATTTAGACTTTGTGGAATAGTTAAAGCTTTTCGGCATACATTGGCAAGATCTCCATAATCAAAAATTTTTCTAAAATATCTTTTCATCATAACCTCCTCAATAAAAAGAAAAGTCAAAAAAAATAATTGATTAAACGGAATTAAATCTATATATTATAAAGATTGTGTGTTGGAATAATATTATAAATAATCATAGTTTTTGTTCTGTCAAGGTTGACGCCTTCGTAAAAAGTCCAATTTCTGTGTTGCGCTTCATTTCGTGTTCACTGTGGCGTACATAAGTACGCCTCATTCCACGAAGTTAGCGACGCCTTGAAGGAGCTGCAATTTTATCTTGGATTTGATAGATACGGAGGAGAAACACACCATGGCACTTACAAAAGCTCAACTCGTGGAATTCATTCAGAATCAAACCGGTTTACCTAAAAACAGATCATCAGAAATTGTAGAAAACCTTCTTGAAATCATCAAAGACACACTAATATCAGGTGAAGATGTGCTGATCTCTAATTTTGGCAAATTCTGTGTCAATCATAAAGATGAACGTAGAGGCCGGAATCCGGCTACCGGTGATGCTATGATGCTGGCACCCAGAAAGGTTGTTACGTTTAAATTTTCTGGTAAGTTGAGGGATAAGATTAATAGGAATTAGATCGAAAGGCTAATTATAATGGATGATGAAATAAACCCAGAAAACCATAAAGTTAGGGATTTAAAACAGTCCGACATTGATGAACAAGATCACAAGAAAAGAAATCGATACTTAGAGTTCATTGCTGATTTTATAACAGGATTTGGTGCTCTGATCGTTGTAGGGTTAATATTTTTTATAATAATACCAGCATTGCTTCTTATTTTAAAGATTGGTGTTTTCCTTGTTATTCCTATTTCCCTATTAGGCGCTTTTATAATTCTAATTGCATTGGTAGGAAAGTTAATAAGACAGTTTTTAACTAAAAATTCATAATGTTATTGTTCAATTCCAATGCACCCTTGATGCCTTGGATCTGCAGCACCCTCGACTTTTGCAACGTTAGGGTTGATATGCGTTAATGAAAGTATTTATAATTTTGACACATTACATGTGAAACAGAATATAGAACTCCATACAAATATTCAAGCTCTTTCCATCATTTTTGCTAACCTTGTTGAGAACATCGCGCTTTTGGCCAGAAGTTTGGCCCATAGCCCCAAGTTTATTGAAGAGACCGTAACCATGGCCAAAAGCGCGGGGCAGCAGGCCATGAAGATTTTGTGCAAAAAGGAGATGATAATTTCCGCGGCAAAAGCCAAAGTAGATCCTGAAAAATGTTCCGCCTGTCTGCTTTGCGTTTGCGTATGTTCTTATGGTGCGCCCTTTATTAATGAAGACGGTGTATCCCAGATCCCTCCGTCGGCATGCATGGGATGCGGCATTTGTGTTTCAGAATGTCCTTTACGGGCAATTACATTAAAGCACTGTACCGATGATCAGATTCTTGCTAAAATTGACGCTATGCTGGAACCCACCGATTCATCTTTTCCTTTTCCGGGAAATGCCGGATAATCAGTGAGTTCGCTTCGTTCATTCCGCTTGATATTCATGGATTGAATTGAAAATGTTTTTGCAATATTGTATTTTTTAAAAAAAATCATTAAATTTTTAAATAATTTCGTTATTACCAGCGCTTATATTACCAATACATACCTGAATCTTGCCCTTTGGGTGAAAATTAATGAATAAAAAAGGTTATCATCAGATTTAACATCTGGGTAAAACGTATGATTCTATGCTATTGTTTAAACCCACTTTAACTCAGTCTTTACAAATTCTCATTAATTTTCATGCAAAATTCAGGGCATAAGTTCTCAATAAATTATGGAGCCGGCTCAATATCACCATTTGATAGATCAGAATTGGTGCTCTTATTGAGAAATTATACCAATACCTTATGAAAACCGAAGAATTTTTAAAAGAACATAAATATTATAAAACACTTATCGAGAGCGCTACGGATTATGTGGTCGCGATCAACCGCAACTATCAAATCATAATGGCCAACGAACTGTTTAAAAATGAATTCGGTATGCAACCCAATGATTTCTGTTACAAGGTATGGAAAAACAGAAATGAGAAATGTAAAGAATGTCTGGTAGAAAAAACCTACCGGGATGGATGGGGACACTGGAATGTAGAAAATGTAACCATGAAGGACGGCAGAGTTGCCACTATGCTGGTTAAAACGATTCCGGTAAAGAACGAACGAGGTGAGATCGTTTATGTGCTGGAAAGAGCTACGGATATCACGGAAAGGCAGCACCTTCATGAAAATATTGACAAATTGGCAGGCAACCTGGCTGAGATGCTGGCCAATCGTCTGAAAGATTTGCAAAAATCCGAAGAAAAGTATCGAACCATATTTGAGCGCTCCCGTGATGCCATCATTCTTGCCAACCCTAACGGAAGGATCGTTGAGGTTAACCAGGCAGGGGTTCATATACTGGGGTATAAAACCCAAAAAGAAGTTTTGGCACTGGAATCCACTGCCAAGCTCTTTGTTGAGAAACAGGATTTTATTGAGCTCCAGAAAAGAGTCTCCCAGGAGGGGTTTGTTGTGGAGTTCGAGACCTATCTTGTGGGTAAAAATGATTCAGGATTTTATGCGCTGATTACATCCAATGTAACGGTGGATGTATCCGGGAACATTGCCGGTTATGTGCTGATTATAAGAGATATTACCAAGAGAAAAATCTCACAACAGCAAATCGAGAAGCGGAATATCCGGTTAAATATTTTAAATTCTATCTCTGAAACCGTCAGCAGCAGTTTGAATCTTGATGAGATACTCAGCAGCGCTATCGATAAAATCCTTGAGGTCCTGGAGTCTGACAGCATCAGGATTTATTTGATGGACGATAAAAAACAAATCCTCAACTTGGTGGCGCACAAAGGGCTTTCAACTAAATTAATATCAGAACCGTTTATGAAAAGTCGTAACCCCGGGGACGGACTTTTAGGTCAGACCATACTTGACGGTAAAACACGGTTGGTGGACAATTATTTGCGATCCCAAGACTCCTATGTGGATTCCATGATCGAAGAGGGCCTGCATACAACCGCTTATATACCCCTGTCAACCAAAGGGCAGTTGATTGGAGTGATGTGCGTCAGCAGCCATTATCCGGTGGACCTTGCAGCCGAGTATATTGAATTCTTGACTGCTATAGGCAACCAGATCGGTGTTGCCGTAGATAATGCAAATCTGTATAAAAATATAAAGCAGGCCTATGAAGACCTCAAAGATGCCCAGGAACAGATTGTGCAGACAGAAAAACTGGCCTCTTTGGGCAAATTGGCCGCTACCATTGCTCATGAAATAAACAATCCTTTGGCTGCAGTTCTGACCTATATCCGGTTGATGATTAAGCTTATAGACCGGAATAGATTTTCTCGTGAAAGACTTGAGGATATTTCTAGATATTTGGCTACCATGGAATCGGAAATCGCTCGGTGCGGGGAAATCGTAAAAAATCTTTTGGCCTTTTCCCGCCAGTCTAAAATTACAATTAAGAGCAGCAGCATTACAGACATTATTGACAGGACTCTTTTTCTTATTGCCCATGATTTGGAAATTAAAGGGATACAGCTTAGAAAAAACATTGATTCGGATCTGCCCAAAGTTCAATGCGATTTTCAGCAGATTCAACAGGCCCTATTAAATCTCATATACAATGCTTCAGACGCTATGCTTGATGGCGGCGTCCTTACGGTAACGGTCAACAGAAAAGCAGGGGCCGGGAAATTCTTAGATGTCATGGTTTCCGATACGGGTTGCGGCATTACCGAGGAAGACAAGGAAAAAATTTTTGATCCCTTTTTTACAACCAAAGCGGAGGGAAAAGGTGTGGGCCTGGGTTTGTCGGTGGTATATGGCATCATTATTCGGCACAATGGGACCATAGAAGTGGAAAGCAAGCTCGGCAAAGGAAGTACGTTCAAGGTTTGCCTGCCCATAGCCTCTTTGTAACGCCAAATGCAAAAGCAATAGTCATACGATATAGAAACCTAATATTTTTATTTTTACATTAAAAACCTGGCCCTCTGGTCCAGGACAGAGATAGATGGCTCTACCTTGGAGTTTTGTGTCTAAAATCACAAATTCCAGGCACCAAATACCAAATAAATCACAAATTCCAATATTCAATGACCAAAACCTTCCAGTGCGAGACATTGTTTGGATTTTCGAATTTTGGTCATTGGAAATTGTTTGATATTTGGATTTTGATATTTGTAATTTCAATAATTAAATGAACTTCCAACAAAACAAATCCGCTCTGGGGATAACCAAAGCCTGGTCTGTGCCAGGATTTTTACCATTATATATGGAAGGAATCGATAATGACCAAAAAAGCTCGTATTCTTGTGGTTGATGATGAAGCCCCCATGCGAGAAGCTCTTTATGACTGGCTCAAGGAGGATGGGTATGAGGTTGGCCTGGCCGAAAGCGGCAAACATGCCATTGCCATTGTCATGGAAAAAAGCTGGGATGTGATTTTGCTGGATTTGAAAATGCCGGGTATGGACGGGCTGGAAACGTTGAAGCATCTTAAAGGCAAACAAGTGGATACAGATGCTGAGATACTCATAATGACGGCCTATGCCACGGTAGACACCGCCGTTCAGGCCATGAAGGAAGGCGCTTTTGATTACCTGATCAAACCGTTCGCCTCCGACGAGATCGAAATGCAAATCAAGAAGATTGTTGCTCATCGCGAGTTGGTTTTAGAGAATATTTTATTGCGCCAAAAGCTGGAGGAAAAATCAGAATATGATGAAATCATAGGGAAAAGTGACGCCATGCAAGAAATTTACGATTTAATTTCCAAGGTGGCGCCAACTGACTCTACCGTACTGATAACCGGTGAAAGCGGCACCGGGAAAGAATTGATTGCACAGGCCATTCACGGAAACAGTCAGCGCTGTTACCTGCCGTTTATTGCCGTAAGTTGCGGGGCGTTGCCCGATTCTTTGTTGGAGAGTGAACTGTTCGGCTATGAAAGGGGCGCTTTCACCGGTGCAGAGCATACCAAAAAGGGGCGCTTTGAACTGGCCGATAAGGGAACCCTTTTTTTAGATGAAATCGGTGATATCAGTTTAAAAACCCAGGTGGATCTTTTAAGAGTGTTGCAGCGAAAAGAGTTCAGACGTCTGGGGGGTCAGGAAGAAATTAAAGTTGACGTGCGTATTTTAGCAGCTACCAATAAAGATTTGAAACAGGCGATTTCCGAGAACAAATTTCGTGAAGATCTTTTTTACCGCTTGAACGTCATTTCTATACCGGTTCCTCCGTTGAGGAAACGAAAGGATGATATCCCACTGCTGGTAAAGGCATTTATCCGCAGGTATTGTCTGGAAATGAATAAAGACTTGGTGAAAATGGCGCCTTCGGCCTTGAAATTGTTGATGGATTACGATTGGCCCGGAAATGTGAGAGAATTGGAAAATGTAATCGAAAGGGCGCTGGTTATCGGGCGGAGCAAAGAAATCGTGACAGAGGACCTCCCATTTTCGCGCAAGCAATTAGAGCCCGAAAAATTCCCCAATTCATTAAAATTAATGGAAGAAATGCATATTAAGAGAATTCTGGAAGAAACGGATTGGAACATTAGCAAAACAGCGCGTCTTCTGGAAATTGACCGACAGACGCTCTATAATAAAATTACAAGATATAAAATTGATAAACTCGTAAAAAGTTCGATTTAGACGGTCTCGTAAAAAGTTCAAATTCAAGGCGTGCAAATTTTGTAATCATCGGCTTTCCGCCGGTCCCGTAGGGAGCGTACTTATCGTACGTTGAATGATTGCGAAATACAGCACAACGCAGAAGTTGGACGTTTTGCGAGACCGTCAAGATTGAAAAGGAATCATAAATAGCTTTGTCAAACTGCGTCACTATCTGTCCCATAGGTTCCGTGGACCCAGGAATTCTCGAGCACATCGCCAAATGTATTTCGACCCGATGTGGTCTAACCTGCAGAATTTCCATGAGGATGGAAAATCCCCGGTATGCATATAATGATACCCGCTGCCAGTATAATTCAAAACTGATATTAAAGCACCTCCTTGACCGAAACTTCCAAGACTCCTTCAGGCTTATCGGGGTCACTCCCGTGGATTTGTATGTGCCGATCCTTAAGTATGTTTTTGGATTAGCACAGATCCAGGGCAAATGTTCAATTATATCTCTACACCGTCTTTATCCTATGTTTTATGACCAACCCTCCAATCCGGATCTTCTGTTGGCACGAGTGGAAAAAACGGCCTTGCATGAACTGGGGCATACATTGGGTTTGACCCATTGCAGGGATCGGCGGTGTGTTATGTATTCCTCGACCCGGATTGAGGATACGGATTTAAAACAACCCGATTTTTGCTGCACCTGTTTTGAGCTTTTCCAATGGTATCTTAAAAAATTCCTCCACCAGTCTTTTTAGCAAGTGCCGATAAATTCTACACATGCCTTTTTTTTCGGCAATTCATAAATTTATTGAATAAATAAGTGGTTATAAATAGTTTCGTGATTTATCAAATAACATTTGCCGAATATCTCGGCAATATGTTCTATGGGGTTATTCTTAATTCTAAGCGGTCGGAAAATTATTATTCCATATAGAACAGACAGTTATAATAGTCATTCCGTTTCTTGTCAGACATTGGCACAGGGTTTGCTTTTCAGAACCGTAAAAAAGGAAAAATAAAACAGATTAAAGATTAATTATTATAGAATAAGGAGGGAATAAAATGGGCGCTACCAAAAAGAGGGAATCAATGAAAATTGTTCCACCAGGCAAGAAAAAATGTGTATGGATGGAGGCCGGGGTTGTTTCCTATAAACTGTGCGATCACAACTTTGATTGCTCCACCTGTGTATACGATCATGGTATGCATGATAGAGTTGCCCGGTATAAGGATAAAATCGCGATACAACCGGTAGCGGCAACACCCGATAAATTCACCGAGACTTGGGTGGACAAAATGATGCAGATGCCTGCAAATCGGCGAAAATGTCGTTATATGATAACCGGGGAAGTGGGACATAAAATATGCCCCAACGCTTATGAATGCGGCACCTGTTCTTATGACCAGATGATGCAGGAACGTCTTCAGGCAGAGGCGCTTCCGGTGCATGCCCGAAGCCGGGAAAGCGGTTTTGAACTGGCGGAAGATTTCTATTATCATGATGGTCATACATGGGCCAAACCGGAATATGGCGGGCGTGTTCGAGTGGGGCTGGATGATTTTGCCCAAAAACTTATCGGTAAACTTGCGAAGGTTGAATTGCCGAATATCGGCCAGGAACTCAAACAGGGAGAAGTGGGATTTCGAGTCAGACGCAATGGAGAAGTTGCCAAACTGCGCTCCCCAATGGATGGCATTGTTTCCAATGTAAACGATATTCTTCGGAATCAACCCGATCTGGTCAACGAATCTCCCTATGAAAAGGGGTGGTTATTTACTATTGAGCCGACCAAGCTGCGTAAAAACTTAAAAGGACTCTATTACGACAAGGAAGCCCGTAATTTTATCCATGAGGAAAGGGAAAAGCTCTTTGCCATGGCCAATGACGATTTGCGGGTGGCGGCAGATGGTGGTGGCTCGGTTGAAGACATTTCTCAAGAACTTGAAGGGAAAACCTGGGCCAGGTTTGTAAAAACTTTTCTTAAGACCTGATCGGCAATACTGCCGGGACCAAATCCAAAACAAAACAATCATAGAAAACCTCCTGCCGAAAGATAGGCAGGAGGTTTTTTTATACCTCTGTCTTGGTGGGTCTAAATCAAGACTGTTGTTTGCTAAGATTGCCATGGCTATTTGGTTTCAGGTTTCAGGAAGCATATTCAGTTTTTTATAGACTTCAAGATCTTACACGTCCATATAATTGCTATTGGTCACCTCGTTTTGCCCTTAATCCTGAAACCTGACATTTAAAAAAAGGTCTTGGAGCCAGGGTGTAATTCACGGCTGTTGGTTTACGACAGCCATTCATTCCTTATCACCGGGATCTGAAGATCAGGTTTCAGGTGTCAGGTCTCAGGAGAGAGGGACGTAAGAGCGGAAACCCAAAACCTGAACACTGACACCTGAAACCTGGATAATTTAAGCTAAATCACCAACAGTCTTGATTTACAACCTTGGAGCCACGGTTTGTCAATATGCAAGGATCAGCGTTTACAAACGGTCTTAATTTACACCCGTCTGCACCAGGCCAGGTGCGGCCGGTAAGCATCATTAAACGGTTATGTCATTCCATACGATTTGAGCTTTCTTCGAAGGGTGTTCAGACCTATCCCAAGAAGCCTGGCGGTTTGGGATTTGTTCCGGTCTGTGAATTTGTACGCCCGGATAATATGGGATTTTTCAATTTGTGCAAGGGGTTCAATATCCGCTGACACTGGGCGGGGCAGGCACGTTGATATGGATTTGCGCTTTTTTAAATGCGCGGGGAGAAAATCTGAGGAGATGGGTTTTCCCTGTGCCAGATTTACAGCGGACTGGATTATCGATTTGAGCTCCCTGACATTCCCGGGATAATCATACTCCATAAGCAGACACAAGGTCTCTTCTTCAATGATTTGATGTTTAGCGGAACTTTCATAATCGTGTAGAAATTTACCGGCCAACAGTGGAATATCTTCTTTCCTTTCTCTCAAGGGAGGCAGGTGAAGCCATCCTCCCCGAATACGGTAGTATAAATCTTTTCGAAAAACTTTTTTGGCCATCATCTTCTCCAAATCTTCGTTAGTGGCCGCGATGAAGCGGACATCCGCTTTTTGATGAACATTGCTCCCCAGTTTAAGGTATTCCCCATCCTGTAAAACGCGCAAAAGTTTACCCTGCAGCTCAATGGGAAGATCACCGATCTCATCTAAAAACATGGTACCGCGATTTGTGTATTCCAGATATCCAGTGCGACCGTTTTGAGCGCCGGTAAAAGCGCCTTTTGTGTGACCGAAAAATTCAGCTTCAAAAAGGCTGCCAGTGAGCGAAGCCATGTTGACGGGTGTAAAAGGAAATATTGATCTGGGGCTCGCGGCATGAATTGCCCATGCTAGAAGTTCCTTACCGGTTCCGCTCTCACCGGTAATTAAAAGAGGAACATCGCTACCGGAATGCAATTCCGCTTCCTTTAAAACTCTTAGAACCTTTTGAGACCGGGTGATAATCGGTTTGAAAGGTTTTTTGTTCACCAGTTGGGGCAAAGTTCGGCTTTTTTCAATATCCAGAATATCAATTAGACGCTTTTTTTCCATGGCTCGTTTCATGGAAAATATAAGGTCTTCCTGGGAGACAGGCTTTACAAGATAATCATAAGCCCCTTTGTTTAGACATTCCACTGCAATTCTGGCCTCGTTAACGGCGGTGGCCATAATGCATTCGGTTTTTGGACTTATATTTTTAATTATATCAAGAAGATCCAGTCCGCCCATTTCCGGCATGGTCATATCTACCAGCGCAATATCAAACACCTTCCCCTCTTCAAAAAGAGACGCCGCTTTCATGGGATTGTCTTCGGTGTATATGTTTTTAAAACCGTACTTTTGCAAATGTCCCTTTATGATTTCAAGGAAATCGAGATCATCATCGATAATAATTATTTGATCTTGCATCCAAATATCCTTTCCGGTCGCTGTTCCAAAAGGGACTATTCCAAAATGGCACACCTCGTTATCAACTTACTGATTTATCCACTGTATGTATACAGCATATGCCAAACTGGCACAATAGTCCCGTGAAATCAACCCTTAAAAAATTTTCGATCATGGCAATAAATACTTGTCTATCCATATGATATAATAGCTATTTATTAATACTTATCCAAAATCATCTCCTCCTGGCACAGTTGTTGCTCATACTCCATCTGAAAACTAATCTATTCATGAGCTGCTTTTTTATGTAAAAAATTTAGTAACTTCTCAAAAAGTTATTGCTAAACAGATCAGCGGTGGCATCCGGCATTTTTTTCAAGGCGGGCAACTGTTTGAAGCGGTTTAGGGCGACTTACAGTGAGCCGAACAGCATAACTTGTTGATTGCAGACTGTTTCTGCTGAGCGACACACTTATTTTACATCACGTGCGCGAATCAATGTTAGACGGCCTTAACTGCAAGTTTTGGCCGTATTGAAAAAAATTCCGGATGGCGCAGCAGGTTCACCGGAACATATTGAGAAGTTACAAAAATTGGAGGTAGGCCTATGCATTTAAAGCGCAAATTCGACACAGAGGGATTTGCTGTCCTTGCGGAAATGGAACCCCCTAAAGGAGTGGATATCTCTGGCATGATAACGCATGCCATGAGAGTCAAAGGAAAAGTAGATGCCTTTGTGGTGCCTGAAATGAGCAACGCTGTCATGCGTATGAGTGCCCTAGGAGGCGCTATGATTCTGCAGGCCAAAGGTATGGATACCGTGATGCAGGTCAACTGCAGAGACAGAAACCGAATCGCTCTTCAGGCGGATCTTCTGGCAGCCTATGGATGCGGTATCACTAATGTTATGGCGGTTACCGGAGAAGATCCCAGCTTTGGAGACCACTTTAAGGCCAGATCCGTATATGACATCGACCTTCTGGAATTGCTCAGGACGATTCGCGGGCTTGAGCAAGGAAAAGACATGGCCGGAATCGAGCTTTCAGGTTCCCCCGAATTTCTGGTGGGGTCCACGGTTGATGCCGGGGCTAAGGGGAAATCTATTGAACTGGAAATCGAAGAGATGAAAAAAAAAATTGAGGCCGGCGCCCAATTTTTCATTTCCCCCCCTTTATTTGACCTTTCGGCTATCCATCCGTTTATGAAACGGATGGAACAAAATAAAATAAAAATCATCCCCACAGTTTTACTCCTCAAATCATTAGGCATGGCCCGTTACATCATGCGGAATGTGGAGGATGTTTATATCCCTGATACTCTGATTGACCGTATCCATAAGTCCTCTGACAAGGTTCGCGAGTGTACTTTGATTGCATCAGAAATGGTTGCCTCATTAAAAAAAGAAGGGTTCAGCGGCGTAAACATAGCAACCATCGGATGGGAGCATAAGCTTCCGGAGATACTAGATAATGTCCATCCATAAACGGCATCTTTCGGCCCCCGGCGGCGTTCTCGCTCGTTTTCAATCCTCGAAATAGCGCGCTATGCCTGTCTGCCCCGTAGGGCCGACAGATCGTACTGGGGCGGTTGAAAACTAGCTCGGGCCTTGCCGGAAACCAAAATCTACCATTTCTGGATGGACACTGGAAAGAATATAAGGATGGAAAAAATGGATCATACAAACAATCAGAAGGAAAATACATCCACTGAAACGCACGGAAAAGATCTCGTCGGTTCGGTCATGGTGCTTGGAGGTGGAATCGCCGGCATGCAGGCCTCCCTTGATCTGGCAGATTCCGGTTATTATGTTCATCTGGTGGAAAAATCTCCGGCCATTGGGGGTGTAATGGCTCAACTGGACAAGACATTTCCCACCAATGACTGTTCTATGTGAATTATCTCACCCAAACTGGTCGAGGTCGGCCGGCATATTAACATCGAACTTCATACCTGTTCAAACATCGAAAAGATTGACGGACAGAATGGAAACTTTCAGGTAACCCTCCACAAAACCCCCCGATATATCGATACGGATAAATGTACTGCCTGTGGCGATTGCGTAGACGTCTGCCCGGTAACCAGGCCCAGCGAATATGATACGGAGCTGGTGAACCGCAAGGCGGTTTACAAACCTTATGCTCAGGCCATTCCCGGCGCCTTTGCCATAGAGAAGATAGATACGGCCCCATGCCGGGTGGCTTGTCCGGCAAATCTAAATGTTCAGGGATATGTAGCCATGGTCAAGATGGGCAAGTACCGGGAGGCCGTGGAAATCATCATGCAGGATCTGCCGTTTCCCGGCATACTCGGTCGTATCTGTCCCCATCGTTGTGAAAAAAGCTGCCGGCGCCTTGAATTGGACGAGGCGATTTCCATACGGGAACTTAAACGAGTGGCTGCGGATCATGTGGATCTGAGTGATATCCCGGTACCTGAAATTACGTCCAGAAATGAAAAAGTGGCCATTATCGGCTCAGGCCCTGCCGGGCTTACTGCCGCCTATTTTCTGGCATTAGACGGATACCAGGTCAGTGTATACGAGTCCATGCCCGAAGCAGGCGGAATGATGAGATACGGCATTCCCGAGCACCGTCTCCCACGCACGGTACTGGATGCGGAGATCGAGAATCTCAAACGATACGGGATTCAAATTAATACCCATACGGTTATTGGCAGAGACATAACCATAGAAGAGCTCCGGGAACATGGCGCCAGTGCTATCTTTCTGGCTATCGGTGCCTGGAAAGGTCTGAAACTTAGAATTCCCGGGGAAGAAACTTCTCATGGTGTTTCCGATGTCACCGCCTTTTTGCGAGAGGTTCATCTGGGAAATTTAAAAAAACTGGAGGGGAAGATAGTTATCATCGGAGGCGGCCATTCCGCACTGGATGCCGCCCGGGTGGCACTTCGACTCGGTGCCAGCGAGGCGCATATTCTTTACCGTCGTTCCCGAACGGAAATGCTCGCTGAACCCGAAGAAGTGGAAGAGACTGAGAAAGAGAGAGTAAAGATTCATTTCCTGGCGGCCCCCATAAGTATTTCCAGTGAAAATGAGAAGGTTACCGGAATCCAATGTATCCGGACGCGTTTGACGGAAAAAGACACAACCGGCAGGCGGAGGCCGATTCCCGTTGAAGGTTCGGAATTTTTCATCGAGGCGAACTATATCATTCCGGCCATCGGTCAGGAGCCGAATCTCGGTAACCTTGCCAAAACACAGGACTTAAAAGTTTCCAAATGGAACCTTCTGGAGGTTAATCCTGAAACCCTCCAGACAAACATACCGGACATATTTGCCGGTGGTGATGTGATCAGCGGCCCTGCCACGGTTATCGAGGCGGTTGAGGCGGGCCAAAGAGTCGCCAAATATATAGCCAAATATTTGCAAGGTGAAGAACTGCCCGCAGAATGGCAGGATGAGCCGCCCATGGGGACAAACTGGGTCGCGCCTCCAAAAGACGAACCCCGCAAAGATCGATTGAAAATTCCCACGTTGCCGGTGGAAAAAAGGATTTCGGGCTATGAAGAAGTCAATCTTTGTGCGGATGAGGAATCGGCCAAGCAAGAAGCCGATCGCTGCCTGAATTGCGGCGGCTGCTGTGAATGCTATCAGTGTGTGGCGATGTGTGAGGCTGAAGCGGTCACTATTGAGACTCACGCCCAACAGGAAGAGACAACAACGATTAATGTGGGTTCTGTTGTTTTGGCACCGGGGTTTCAACCGTTTGATCCTTCAAAATTTGATAATTACAATTACGCCAACCATCCCAATGTTATTACTTCCACGGAATTTGAACGAATCCTTTCCGCCACAGGCCCATTTATGGGGCATCTTACCCGAATTTCGGACAAAAAAGAGCCCAAGAAAATTGCTTGGTTCCAATGCGTCGGTTCCAGGGATCTTAACCGCTGTGACAATCCATACTGCTCTTCCGTGTGCTGCATGTATGCGGTTAAGGAGGCGGTAATTGCCAAAGAGCATGCGGATTATGATCTGGATTGCGCCATCTTTTTCATGGATATGCGTACCCCGGGCAAAGATTTTGAAAAATATTATAACGATGCCAAGGACAAGCATGGGGTTCGCTTTATCAGATCCCGGGTTCATACCATAGACCGGGTTCCGGAGACCGATGACCTTGAGGTTCGGTATGTGACGGAGAGTGGAGAAGAGAAAAAAGAAATTTTTGATATGATCGTATTATCCGTGGGCATGGAAACATCGCCGGAAACCATCAATCTTGCAAATAATCTCGGAATTGATCTGACCCAAGGAAATTTTTGCGAAACCAAAAATTTTAAACCGTTTGCAACATCAAGAGACGGCATATTTGTCTGCGGCGCTTTTCAGGGACCCAAGGACATCCCCGAGTCTGTCATGGAGGCCAGTGCTGCGGCTTGCAGTGCCGGTGCCAGCCTGGCGCATGCACGGGGCTCTCTTATCAAGGAGAAAGCATTCCCTGATGAAACCGATATAACCGGCGAGGAACCCCGTATCGGAATTTTTGTATGCAATTGCGGTATCAATATCGGCGGAATTGCCGATGTTCCTGCCGTCGTCGAATATGCCAAGGGACTGCCCAATGTTGCATATGTGGAAGAGAACCTTTTTACCTGCAGCCAGGACACTCAGAACCAAATGGCGGAAGTGATCAAGGAACAGAACTTAAATCGAATTGTTGTGGCGGCATGTACCCCTCGAACCCATGAGCCGTTATTTCAGGAGACCATACGTAACGCAGGTCTAAATGAATATCTGTTTGACATGGCCAATATAAGGAACCAGTGCACATGGGTGCATTCGGATGACAAGAAAAAAGCCACGGAAAAATCCAAAGATCTGGTGCGGATGGCTGTTGCCAGGGCCTCTTTGCTGGAACCCATCCCCGATATATCGGTGGATGTTAATCCGTCTGCGCTTATTATCGGTGGCGGGGTCGCCGGAATGACCACGGCCCTGGGTTTTGCGGATCAAGGTTTTCCGGCAATCATCGTGGAAAAATCATCGGTTCTCGGCGGTGCGGCAAGGGATCTCAGCAAGACCTGGAAGGGCCAGGACATTCAACAATACCTTTCCGAGCTGGTGGATAAAGTCGAGCAGCATTCGGATATAAAAGTGTTGCGAAACGCCGAGGTGGTTGGCGCCTCCGGGTTTGTGGGCAATTTTGAAACTCAGGTGGCTGTAGAAAACAAGATAAAGACCGTGGAACACGGAGTTGTTATGGTTGCAACCGGCGGCAAGGCCGCCGATACCAAAGAATACCTTTACGGTAAGAATCCCAGGGTTACCCGCTGGCATGATCTGGAACATGATCCCGAAAAATTAAAGAATGCAGAAATTATTGTATTTATCCAGTGTGTGGGATCAAGGGACCAAAACCGTCCTTACTGTTCCAGGATTTGCTGTATGGCTTCCATATTACAGGCAATTTCGATAAAAGAAAACAATCCTGATACAAATGTTTTTATCCTATACCGTGACATTCGAACTTATGGCGAAAAAGAGTATCTTTACAAAAAAGCCAGGGAGATGGGAGTTGTTTTTGTAAGATATTCGCTGGATAACAAACCCAAACTTACGGAAATAGAGAATGGTCTTCAAGTTGATGTCTTTGATCCGATTTTACAAAAGGATTTAAGGATAAAAGCAGACTACGTGAATCTGGCGACTGCGATTGAACCGGCCCAAAACAATAAGATTTCCGAGTTTTATAAAATTCCGCTCAATTCCGAAAACTTTTTTATGGAAGCCCATGCCAAGCTGCGGCCGGTGGAATTTGCTAACGATGGAATCTTTTTGTGCGGACTGGCCCATTATCCCAAAACCATTGAAGAAAGTATTTCCCAGGCCATGGCGGCGACAAGCAGAGCGGTTACGGTACTTGCAAAAGGATCTGTTCAGATTTCTCCGCTGGTATCCCAGGTAGATGCCGAAAAATGCATCGGGTGCGGTCTGTGTGCGGAAGTGTGTGCGTTTAACGCCATTCTGCTCGAAGAAATTGAAGGCAAGGGATATCGGGCAAAGAATATTTCCGCTTCCTGCAAAGGGTGCGGGCTGTGTGCCTCTTCTTGTCCACAGCAGGCCATCGACATGCTCCATTTCCGGGATCGGCAAATTGTGGCTTCGATTTGTGCAGCGCTGTGAACGGATAAATAGTGCCCGAACGAAAACTAGGATTTTTCGTTAAGATCAAGCCTCCGGCCCCGCTTCTCTCCGAGGCGTAGGATCGTGCCTTTACGAGCCGGAGGCCAGCCCGTAGGGCTTACAGGCCG
>Ga0164318_10000933_pt1 | contig 24495 bp, 20 predicted proteins | sample GuaBasSedimGuay9_FD_113734 | JGI IMG/M metagenome (GOLD analysis project Ga0164318, IMG submission 113734) | Subseafloor sediment microbial communities from Guaymas Basin, Gulf of California, Mexico - Guay9, Core 4571-4, 0-3 cm | ecosystem: Environmental > Aquatic > Marine > Hydrothermal vents...
TACCAGAAGTCGCTACTGCTTATAAATAATGAATTGCACTTTGATAATGGGTTTTTATTGCTCCGCGAGAAGGAAGGGTTAGCAACTGCAGTTTCAGTTATTAATTATGAGTTTTATGACGATTATGATGCGCAGCTTAGGTTGCTAAATATGCAAAATGACCAAATTCAATGCATAGTAGAGGGAGGAAATGGAGTAAAAAATGGAGTTAAATTTGGAAATACACAAAGCCCCAAATTAATGGAATACGCTGATAATGTGGATGTAATTGAGTTTTTGGGTCAACTAAATTAAGCTATAATAAAAAAATGAAGAAAAAGTGCTTATATTGTTTTGTCATTAAACGAAATAGATGTACTTTTGCCCTCCGAAAATAGGAAGCCTGATGGCTTATAGAAACGAATATAAAATTATTAAATAAATATAGATATGAAAGCAGACATTCATCCAAAAGATTATAGATTTGTTGTATTCCAAGACATGTCGAATGGCTACTCTTTTTTAACAAAATCAGCAGTTAATACAAAAGATACTATTAAGTGGGAAGACGGTAATGAGTACCCAGTATTTAAAATGGAAATTTCTCATACATCTCACCCTTTTTACACTGGTAAGATGAAACTTATTGATTCGGCAGGTCGTGTTGATAAGTTTAAGAACAAATATAAGAAGCACTTCGATAAGAAGACTGTATAATTATATCTGTTTACAGAAAATATAGAAGCTCCTTACTTAGGGGCTTTTTTTATGCCTACTAATTTCTAATTATTAAATATTTATTAGGTGTTATAATTATTGACTTATAGGTATTAATAAAAGAAAGTGATTTTTAATGTGAAATTATTAGGCTTTTAATAATTCATGTTAAGATATTTATTCTTTAAATATCCTTGCAAATACCAAAAAAAATCCTATCTTTGAAATCAGAAACACAAAAAGAAATAAACACAAAAATCATTTATAAGGATGAATTATATATTATTTGATGATCAGACGGTTAGAGAGGATATGAAGCCTCTTACATTTACAAAACCAATTGCAGATATTAGATTTGGAATTACTACTATGCGTGAAAAATGGGAGCGTATTCTTGGCCAAAAAACTTCAAGTTTAACGGAGAAGTACTTATCTGTTAAATATCCTTTAATTAAGGATGAAAGTAATATATTGATTAATAGTTCCGTATGTCCATCCGAGGCTTTACTAAAAGAAATTGAAGCTTTAAAAACTAATCAAGCTTTGGTAGGTAGTGAAAAGGTGATTGCGATGAATCTAAGTTTAGAGAATCTTGATTCTATGGAAATTGCTGAATCTGAAGAAGTGAAGTTAAAATCAGAAACCTTGTGTATTAATTACCCTTGGGATTTATTTTCTAAACTAGGTAAAGCTATTGAAAGTGATTTTGAAAAGCTTACTAAAGGAAGAAAATCGCAATCTATAAGTAAAACTAATAACTTTATTGGTGAGCACCCTATTTTTATGGAAGAAGGAGCTAAGGTGGAATTTGCTACTTTAAATACTACGGATGGCCCAATATATATTGGAAAGGATGCAGAAATTATGGAAGGTGCTGTTATCAGAGGTCCTTTTACATTAGGTGATAATTCAAAGATAAATGCAAATGCTAGAATTTACGGTCCTACTTCAATAGGTCCTCATTCTAAAGTTGGTGGAGAAGTAAATAATTCATTGTTTCTTGGATATGCTAATAAATCACATGATGGGTATTTAGGTAATTCTGTAATTGGCGAATGGTGTAATTTGGGTGCCGGAACGAATGTTTCGAATCTTAAAAACACTTATGATATGGTACGTGTTTGGAACTATAGATTAGAAACATTTATTAATACGGAGTTGCAATTTTGCGGTTTGATAATAGGTGATCATTCTAAAACTAGTATTGGGACTATGCTTAATACAGGAACAGTGGTTGGAGTAAGTACTAATTTGTTTGGAGCAGGTTTTCCTCGCCAATTTGTTAGCTCATTTGGTTGGGGTGGTTTTAGTGGCTTTAAGAAATATAACCTTAAGAAAGCTATTGAAGTTGCCGAGAGAGTTTATGCTCGTAGAGGTATGAAATTTGACAAAGTCGAAAAAAATATTTTTAAAGCAATACACGATTGTACTATATAGGTTAGTGTATTGAAAATATATATTATTGGGTTAAATCTGTATATTTCTACAGATTTAACTTTTTGTTTTTAGAGAGTTATTATAAATACAATTACGTTATGATTAATAAGTTAGCATTAGTATTTTTATTTTCAATTATAAGTTTTCAATATGTTGCGTCACAAGTAATATTAAAGGTAGAACCAAAACCAGAAAAAGGGGAATTTATAAGTGTTGGAAAAGAAGTGTTTAAAGATAGAAATAAGGTTATTTTAGGAAATGGACTTACTGTTTTTATTAAGGAAGATCATACTCAAAAGGATATTTTAGGAGCGGTTGTGGTTAGAGGAGGAGCCAAACTAGACCCTGTTGACGCTACAGGTACTGCTCATTATTTTGAACATATGATGTTTAAAGGGTCTACTACTTTAGGGACTAAAGATTATATTTCAGAGAAAGTTTATCTAGATTCAATAAGAGATCAGTATGAATTGTTGCGTTTGGATAAAGATAATCAAGAATTTAGAGCAGCAATCTTAAAAAAAATAGATAGACTTTCGGTAAAAGCAGCACAGTATGCAATTCCTAATGAATTTAGCAAAGTTATGTCGTCCATTGGAGCAACAGGTGTTAATGCCTATACTACATATGAGAATATTGTTTATCATAATAGTTTTCCAAAGCAAAGTATTGAGCAATGGGTAAAGTTATATGTTGATAGATTTCAGAATCCTGTTTTTAGACTTTTTCAATCAGAATTAGAAACTGTATACGAAGAAAAGAATAGGTCGATGGATAATGTATTCCGTGTTGTAATGGAAGAGGTTTATAAAGGTTTTTATCCTAAATCTATTTATGGACAAAAAACAGTTTTGGGTACGGTTGAAGACCTTAAGAACCCTAGTATTGTATCCATGGAAACTTACTTTAAGGATAATTATAATGCTAATAATATGGCATTAGTCTTAATTGGTGATTTTGAAACTGATGAGATAATTGAGTTACTGAATAGTAAGTTTGGAAGAATAAGAGATGGTCGTAAAGCTGTAATTCCTTCTATGCAAGAGGATGCTTTTGATGGTAGGCTTGTAATCAAAAAAAGACTGTCGCCTATAGCTTTTGGTGTTTTAGGTTTTCGAACGGTAAAAATATCCCATGATGATGAGATAATATTAGATGTTATAGCAAAACTGCTTACAAATAATGAAAATACTGGGCTTATTGACACTCTTAGTGTTAATAGTAAATTATTAGAAGCTCAGGTTTTACAAGATAAACATTATGATAAAAGTGGTATGTTTATTTTTTATGTACCAAAGCCTGTAATTCAGTCTGTATCGAATGGCGAAAAACTGATAATGAAGCAAATAGAAAAGCTAAAAAAAGGAGATTTTGATGATCAGTTATTAATTGCCGTAAAATCATCAATGCTTAGAGAGGAACTGTTGAGTAGAGAACAAAGTAGACATATACTTTCAAATATTATTAATAGTTATATGTCTGAAAAAGAATATGTTGAAAGAGAATTTATTCTTAATTTAGAAATGGTAAATAAAGCAGAGATTATTCGTGTTGCTAATTTGTATTTGGGAGATAATTACCTTTCTTTTCAATCAAAAGTAGGTTTTCCTAAAAAGGAATTGATGGATAAACCTAATAATACACCATTAAATATTGAAGATGAAAAAGCGCAATCCGTAATGGCTAAGAAAATAGAAAATATGCCTATTCATGATGTTAATCCTTATTATATAGAATTTGATAAAGATATTATAATAACTGATTTAAGAGAGAACCTACACCTTTATTATGTTGAAAACCCTTTAAATAATATTTTCTCTATAAATATTAGAGTAGCAATGGGCGAGTTGCAAGAGCCAAAGGTAGAAGCATTGGCATATTACCTTAATAATGCTGGAGTTGGAAAATACTCTAATGTAGATTTCAAGAAAAAAATGCAGCTTTATGGCTCTAGTGTCTATTTTTTCTCTACTCGTGATTATTTTACCATAAAGGTATATGGATTTGATAATAAACTAGACCAAACTTTATCAGACCTTGGTGATTTACTTAGTAATTTTTCTGAAGACAAAAAAATTATTGGTAAACTGGTGAAAGATAATAAGATGGAATATAAGATTATTAAAAAGGATTTGAATTCTAAAATTGGATTTTTAAATGAGTATGCTCTTTACGGTAGCCAAAGTATGTACTTAAATAGGCTAACAAATAAAGAAATAAAGAAACTAGATTATAGTAGTATTAAAGAGTTGATGAACAGAGTTCTTTCTAAGCAGACATATATCCACTTTGTAGGAAGAAGTAATTTAGAATTATTATCTAGTTATATTTCTAATAATATACCTTTTTCTAAAACTTTATTAAGAGGTAATTCACCTTTCCTTCGAGACCTTACAACTTATACGCAGAGCAGATTCTTATTCTTAGAAGATAATGATGCTTTACAAAGCCATATTAGAATTACTATTCCTGGTAATAGACTTGAACAGGATGGGCGTGATATACTTAAGCCTTATAATTATTATTTTGGAGTAGGAATGAATTCTGTAATGTTTAGAGAGATTAGAGAATACCGTTCTTTAGCCTATAGTGCTTATGCTTATTATTCTGTTCCTTATCGTTTTGATAAGAAAGGATACTTTAATGCAGCGATGAGTACTCAGGCTGATAAAACTAATGAATCTATAGAGTTATTGGAGAATTTGATATTAAAGATGCCTATTAATGAGGATCAAATAAAGTCATTACGTTCATTTCTAGTAAGGTCTTTTAACTCCGATATGCCAAGTTTTAGAACTAAATCTTTTGCAGTGCAATATTGGAAACAGCAGGGTTATAATTCTGACCCTCGCGTGTATTCATACCCTGTATATCAAAGAATAGATATAGAAAAAATAATAGATTTTCATCATCTTAATGTCGGAGGAAAGAAAAGTACAACAAGCATTGTAGGAAATTCTAAAAGATTTGATATTGAAAAAATAAAAATTGGAAAACAGTATAAAAAGTTGAAATTAAAAGATATATATAGATATTAGTAGTTGATTATTTTTAATAATATTATATAATTTGAATGGCATTACATCATTATTTTTTTGGAACAGATAAACAAAGAGCTAAGTTTATTTTTGACTTTATAGCGCCAATATATGGAGTGCTTGGTAAAGCTGCACGAAAGGGTTATGATCAGATTTGTGATAAATTAAATAGGAGGTATGCCTTGCTAAACTATTCTATTCTGGATGTAGGAACAGGTACTGGTGAATGGCTTTCTAGTATATCTAAATATACAGATCAGCAATCTGTTGGTACTGATTTTTCAGCAAAGATGATTAAGCAGGCTAGAGCAGCTTTCCCTGATAATGAATTTGTTGTGAATGATGCAGAAGCTCTTACTAAGTTTGATGATAATAGTTTTGATATTGTTACAGCATCGTATGTGCTGCATGGTATGAAAAATTATGATAGAGCTATTGTGCTTAAGGAAATGAAAAGAATAGCGAAAAAGTTTGTAATGATACATGATTTTGAAGCTGATACTCCTACTGTTGTTAAAGTACTTGAATTTCTTGAGAGAAGTGATTATGTTAATTTTAAGAAGAATTTTAAAGAGGAAATGAAAATCCTTTTTAGCGAAACGGATATTGTAAAATGTCCTCGTACTGCTAATGCAATATATATTGGGATTGTATAATATTGTAAATAATAATACTTTAGAAATCTACTCTTAAAGAACCCATAATCCCAAATGGGCTCACATTTTTTTTATTAAGGTATGAAAGACGCCATGATGCATCAATTCGTATTAGTTTAAAAATGTTTTCAATGGCAACACCAACTTCATAGTATGGTTCTGCTAGCAATGATGTGTTATTTGGGAATTTTGAGTATTGCTGATTTGTTTCTGAAAGATGACCTAATAATACTTTGCCATATATTACTTCTCGCCATTTTAATTTACGAATAAGAGGAATATGATTAAATAATAAGCCCCTAAAATTATGTGATAAGTTTGCCATGAAAAATTCATCACTAATAAATTCATAATAACCCATTCTGTTAAAAGCAAAATCGTCATATATCCATGTTTCATTTCCAGGATGTACTTCAAGAAGTGGGTAGGGTAGCTCTCCCCATATTTTACCCCATGAAACAATATATTTTGTGTATCCTAACGATCCTATATTGAATCTTTGCTTTATTGATATTTGTAGTTTATGATATTCGTACATTGATTTCAATAAATTTGGAAAACCATATGCGTAGAAGATATTTATTTTAGGATATTTGGTGCCAACACTTTTTCTATTAAATTTATCTACAAAAAACACTTCCTTATAAGCAATATGTGTTTTTAGTTCTATTTCACTAGTAGTTATACTCTCAAGAGTTTTAACTTGTCCATTTTCATTAATAAGAAATTTCTGGTCTTGAAGAGGAAATATATTTCGTCTTCGAAATGTTAGCGTATTGCTAAATCCATTGAAGTACTCATACATAAAACTACCCTTATATTGCTCAACCATTGTTAGTGAGATATTTGGATCAGTTCTAAAAACGCTAGAAATAATATTGTCTTGTTTGATAGCCCTTACACTTGCCCCAAGTTGCTCCATGTCGTTCTTATAGCTTATATCGATTGCTCTTCGTGGGTTTTTCTTAAATACATACTGCATCCCTAATGCATATTTAAATTCATAATCCATGGTACCATATGCTAAGTGCCCATATAACCTAAATTTATCATTCCAAAGGTTACTTGTTCTTCCTCCTATTCTAAATCTATGACCTTCTACTCCGTTATAGCTATATGTTCGTGTAAATGGACCATAGTCAAAAAAGTCGGTGCTATAATAACCAGTAGTAACCAATACCACCATATCGTATAGGTTGCGAAAAGCAGGAAGGGTAACTATAGTATCTACCATTGTATAAATTTTGGTTTCCTCTTCGTTAAGGTCTTCAAAACGAGTGCTGTCCCAATATTCTTTTGATTTATCCCATGCTCCTTTGTCTACATTTACAGCAACATTAGATTTATAATCTTCATCGGGTCTTGTTTTGTTAATCAAAATATCTTTATAGATGCTTGTTTTATGTCCAAAGAAACCTGTTACAGTCCTCGATTTTTCTATAACATTAAAATCTATAACAAAATTATCTCGTTTAAGCATCCAATATTTCCCATCAATGAGTTGATAGCTTTGCGAAATAGCCATTGCATTTACAAAATTGATATTCACCTTATTAATCTTCATATCAATTGTTTTCACAGCAAATGTGGTGTCAGTAATCCAGATTTCTCCTGTGAATGTAGCTTCTTGTTTTCGTCTAGGTTTAAACATTATTTGATAGCACCAATGTCCATCAATAGTAGCGCTGTCAATCAGGTAATATTTATAGGTTCTTAATCCAAAATCGGCAATTGGGCTTACAAAATTTAATCTAAAAATACCCATATAGTTTTCGTAAATATCAATATCTTGATACATTTTGCCAAGAAACTGAGTAACACTTTTATTCTTAATACCTGAGGCTCTAGAGGCTGTAATTGTTTCTTTAAATTCCTCAGGATTTCTTCTGTAATATATATCCGATACGCTCTCTGTCAGCAATAATGGTAAATACGATTTTCCATTAATAGTAGATGTATCAACATTATCAAAAATAAATTTAAAAGGTTTTAGGCTTCGGCGGTTTTTAAAATCATCTGTAATATTATTGGCATCCATTTGTATTTTATTGTAAACCTCATATTCATACGCATCCAAATTATAGGATGAATTAATACGTTTATTAGCAATAACTTTGCGGAGAATAATATGTGCAGGATTTTCTTTTGCATGTACCACAACTTCTTTGAGCTCCGTTTTTGTTGATTTAAGTTTTATGGTTATTGATTGGAAAGAATTTCTTTTTATTCCAATAGTCTGACTTTGGTAGCCAATATAACTAACTAAAATACTATCGAAATTTGCTTTACTTTTTATAATAAACTTACCATCAAAACCTGTTGTTGCACCAGCATTGCTTCCAATAATTTGAATGTTTACAAAAGGTAATACCTCCTCAGTAATAGAGTCGATTACTAAACCCGTCACTTTGGTATATTGACCAAAAAGATTAAAGCTAAATACAATAAAAAGGCTTAATAATAATGTTTGTTTCATTCTTTATTATAAATTATCTATCCAATTTTTCATTTGCGAGTATACATTGTCTCGCACTTCCTTTTTTGATAATACTAAATCATGAATACCATTTATTATTTCAATTTTAGTAATATTACTTCCAATTACATCAGCATATTTATCAATATCATCAACGTCTAATACGCCATCAGAAATATAAATTATGTCGTCCCAAGTTTTACCTTTATACGATTTGTCGGAATGCATAACTAATACTGGGCATTTTATATTAAGTCCAGCCTGAAGTTCTTTTTGAGCTTTTCTGATGGCTCTAAACCAACCAAAATATGTTGGAAAGTTTGTTGTAGGTTTCCAGTTAATATTGAAGTCCCATTCTCCCTTATAATCTTTATGTAGGCTTTCTGGGTAATGTTCGGTTAGGCTATCCATTGAGCCATAAGGGAATATTGAGCCTATTGTAGCCACTATTGGAGAAAGCGATTTTGTGAATGTAGGAACATTTATTTCAAAAAACGGACTATTAAGTATTAGCGCATCAATATTATTGTGGTGGTGAGCATAAAGTGAACTTGTTAACCCGCCAGTACTATGTCCCAATAGTGTGATGTTAGTATTTCCATCTTCTTGCATTATCTCTATGGATAAGTCTATCTCCTCAAAATATGAATGTATATCTTCAATATAATTTGGATGTTGATACTCCATTAAGCTTCTACCATATTTTCGTAAATCAACAGCATAGAAATTATATCCCCATTTATTAAAATGATCAGCTAATTCAATCTGAAAGAAATAGTCAATAAAACCATGAATATATAAAACAGATTTATGGCTTTGCTGCTCGCATTTTCGGTATACTAAAGTTGCAAATTGATCACCGTCTTTATCATTAGGTAATGGTAATTTTATATTTTTAAAATTATTCTTAAGAACATCCTGAATTTCTTCTCTTTTTTTCATGGCTTAGTGGTATAAGTTATTTAATGATAAATTCTTATATTGAATATCTGACTGATGTTTAATCTGTTGTAAATACTCAAAGCGAGTATTTGGCGGTATTGCAAAATGTAAACTATTGCAGTTTGCTTTGTTTTTTATGTTTTGCAAATTTAGGTATTTCTTATAAATATTTAGATGGCATTTAAGAGTGCTATACTCATTTAAAGCACTATTAATAATCTGTTTATCTTCCAATAGTTTTTTATTTTTTGGATTTTTTTTCAGAGCTTTTTTATTAAACCAATATGCTTCTTTTGTTTTTACATCGGCTACTTCTATTGCAGTAAAGATATTATTTTCTTCTATTGTGGGTATTGGAGTTAAATCATAATAGTATAATCCTTTTAGCGAAACAGTATAGTCGCCAAAAGTCTTATCTGATTTAAGTAGTTTATCACCTTCAATATATTTGTAAAGAAAGTATTCATTATTAAAGATATTATCGATTATATAATCCTCAATTATACAGCTTTCTCTATAGAGATAGCTATTTTTTAATTTTTTAACTTTAGCTTTTTTGTCTTCAATAGTAATGTAGGTAGTATATTCTAGACTTTCAATAGTATCCTGTCCATAAATATATCTAGTTTCAACACCCTTATCATAATCTATTATTGTATTCTCGGTTTTGTTAGCGATAATCATTGTTCCTTTTATTACTCCATATTCATTCATGGGTACAATTATTCTCTCTCCAACCTTGTCGATAATAATAAGTGAATCAGTAAGTTTGCCATTATTCCAATTAAGTGTAATGTTTAGATCCTTTATAATATTTTTCTTAGTTTTTCGTGGTCTTCCCGATACCATTTCTTTCTTATATTTGAAAATATAGCAAGAATATTCCCATTGGCCTTCAGGTATTCCTTTATTATAATTGGCAGTTAGGTTAACTGTAATATCATAAAAGTATCCTTCTTTATCAATCTTTTTTTCTTTAGAATTTAATGTATAACTCCATTTTCCAATTTTCATTCCTTCGTTATATTTGCCATTTATATTATGACTATAATGCCAGTTCTTATTTTTTTCTCTAGCAGAATATCTAAAGGAGCCGCTTTTAATTTGATTATTCTTATTATCAGTATAATATGAGAAGTTTGCATCACCTTTAACATCTTGACCATTAAAAAAAACGCCTGAATACCTTTCTGTCTTTTGAGAAAAAGACATAGTATTAAAAAGAATAAGTGATATAGCAAGAGTTAATATCTTCATATAAAAGTAGTTATCTATTATTTATTATTTTAGTGTTTTTATATATATACAAGCTATAAAGCTAAAAAAAAACCTGCAATATTCATCAAAAATATTGCAGGTTTATTAAGTTTATTATTACAGTAGTTTTTTACTGATCATTATATCCAAAGTTCTTTAATTGACGGTCGTTCTCGCGCCAATCCTTACTTACTTTTACAGTAAGATCTAGGTGAATATGTTTTCCAGTAAACTCTTCAATATTTTTTCGGGCTTCAATACCAAGGCTTTTTATTGCTTGGCCACCCTTGCCGATAATAATCATCTTTTGAGTTTCTCTAATCACATATATATTAGCTCTAATGTCAATGCGATGAGACTGCTCTTTATATTCTTCTACAACTATTTCAGTAGAGTATGGAAGCTCCTTCTTATACTGTATAAGAACTTGTTCACGAATAAGCTCCTGAACAAAAAAGCGCATAGTTTTATCAGTAAGTTGATCTTTAGGGTAATATGCTGGGCCTATGGGTAACTCACGAAGAATTACACTAAGCAAACCATCAGTATTAAACTTATGAAGAGCAGAAAGTGGAACTATGATTGCTTCAGGTAATATCTCTTTCCAATAAGCAACCTTCTTTTCAACTTCCTCCTGATTGGATTCGTCAATCTTATTAATAACAACAATAACCTTAGCGCTGGAGTTTTTTATTTTTTCAACCACTTCTGGATGAAGCATCTTAGCTTTAATCTCAGTAACATATAGAAAAATATCAGCATCTTCGAGTGCAGACTCCACAAAACTCATCATTGCTTCATGAAGTTTATAACTAGGATCTTTTATTATTCCTGGAGTATCCGAAAATACAATCTGATAGTTATCATCATTAAGAAATCCCATTATTCTGTGGCGCGTTGTCTGAACCTTCTTATTTGTTATGCTAAGGTTTTGACCCATAATAGCATTCATAAGTGTTGACTTACCTACATTTGGAGCTCCTAATATATTTACAAAGCCTGATTTATGTTCTGGTTTTTCCATAGTGCAAAGAAACAAAATTTATTTATTATTTTAGATATGTGCAAAAAAAAAGCTTGCTCCGTTTCGGAGCAAGCTTTAACTGATATAAATTCTTGTAGGATTAAACTACCTTTACGTCAACGGCGTTTAAACCTTTTCTGCCTTCTTTCAAATCAAACTCTACGCTATCGCCTTCGCGAATTTCATCAATTAATCCTGATACGTGTACAAAATATTCTTTGTTTGTATCGTCTTCTGTAATGAAACCAAATCCTTTGGTGTCATTGAAAAATTTTACTGTTCCTTTATTCATTGTATAATTTATTAATATTTAAGCGGCAAAGATACTAACTTTTTTGAACTAAACAATAAAAACTTTGTATTTATTTGATATTTTATTTAATAGGCTAAAACACAGCTTGTTATTGGTAGTTATTTTTATCTTTATAAATTACTTTGTATTTATTTTACCAAGTTAACGGTATACTCCTAGCTCTTTAAGGTTTTTTATATTTATTTTTCCATTCAAAAGTAGGTAGTGGCAATATTTTATTTTTCTTTGCATTTCGATTAAAGTAATAGATTATTTTAAGATTGATGTTAAATATTAAAGAAGTTAATACGCCAAGTTGGAATTCTGAAATTAATAATAATACATCATTAGTACTATTTTTAGCACCTTGGTGCGAATCCTGTAAAGTTCAAAATAGTATTCTTAAAAATATATCTACTGCAGCAGTCAATAATATCAATATTCTAAATATGAATATTGATGACAATAGATGGCTTTCTCAAAAATTAGGCGTAAGAAATATTCCAACGATAATTATATATAAGAAAGGTGTTGAGGAATTCAGATTTAGTGAGTTAGTGTCTAAAGATTTACTTGAAAAAGAACTATATAAATATAATAATGAACAAAATGATTAAAACTAAATTTATTGCAATAGGCCTAAGTATCTTTGCCTTAGCTGGTTTATTCTCTACGAATAGCTATAGCTTTATTGACGAAAGTGAAGTTGAAACTATTACAGAACAGGAAAAGACTGTTGTTGCCAAAGAAGTTGTTGAACCAGTAAACTTAACTGATAATGATTTTGACAAAAGCATAAGTAAAGGTGTAACATTGGTTGATTTTTGGGCTACTTGGTGTGGTCCTTGTCGTCGTCAAGCTCCTATTATTAAAGAAGTAGCTGTTAGTTTTGGAGATAAAGCAACTATAGGAAAGCTAGATGTTGATAAAAATAGACAGACTGCTAGTGAATATCATGTGCGTTCTATTCCTACAATTATTGTTTTTAAAGATGGTAAAGTAGTTGAGCGTTTGGTAGGACTACAAGCGAAGCAAACTCTAATTGATGTTGTAAATCGTTATTTATAATGAATGCTGAACAAAATATATGGAAGCGTAAGTATCTAAAAGTATTTACGCTTTTATCTTTAATAGGGCTTGTATTAGGTTCTATTGGTGGCTATTTCTATTATCTTGAGGTAGGTTGTTCTTCTGGAGGTTGTGCAATTAGCTCTAATCCTTATGCCTCGGTTGCTTGGGGAGCAGCAGTTGGCTATTTGCTTGGCGATATGTTTAATGGTAAGGATAAAGAGAGTAAAGAAAATAAATAGAATTATTATACTATGAATAGAAAGCTTAAAAATTAATTTTTTAAGCTTTTTTTATGCAGTATATTTTTTTAGCTTTGTAGCGTTTAATAATAATGAGATTCACAATTATGACTAAATATAGATTTCAGGACGACTATAGCGAAGGTTGTCATCCAAAAGTATTAGAAATATTACAAACTACTAATATGGTTCAGCAGCAAGGTTATGGTTATGATGAATATTCTCAGAAAGCAAAAGAGTTGATAAAAGCACAAATGCAGACTGAAAACTCATTAGTGTATTTTGTTTCTGGTGGAACTCAAGCTAATTTAATTGTAATTTCTTCACTATTGAGGCCTCATGAGGCGGTTATTTCTGCCGATACTGGTCATATTAATACTCATGAAACGGGTGCTATTGAGAATACTGGTCATAAAGTACTGGCTTGCCATAGTGCTGATGGTAAACTTAAGATTTCTGATATACAGTTTCAGTTAGATTATCATGGTCAGGATCCGCATATGGTGAAGCCAAGATTGGTTTATATCTCAAATTCTACGGAACTTGGTACTGTGTATAATAAATCGGAGTTAATAGAATTGTATTCATTTTGTCAGTCTAATAATCTACTTTTATTTGTTGATGGCGCAAGGTTAGGTGCTGCTTTAACAAGTGCTGACAATGATATTTCATTGAAAGATATGGGTATTTATACCGATGTATTTTATATTGGAGGCACTAAAAATGGTGCTCTTTTGGGTGAGGCAATTGTTATTAATAATATGGATTTGCAGTTAGATTTTGAATATTATTTGAAACAAAAAGGAGCTTTAACATCAAAAAGTAGAACCATTGGAATTCAATTTTTAGCATTATTTCAAGATGATTTGTTTTACAATATAGCTTCGCATGCAAATAAAATGGCATCAACTATTGCCTATGCTCTTAAAGAAAAAGGAGTTGAGTTTCTTGTAGAACCTATGTCAAATCAGCTATTTCCAATTTTTAGCAATGCCACAATAGCTTTTTTGAAAAAGAATTATGAGTTCCATATTTGGGAAAAGTATGATGATAATAGTTCTGTAATACGAATTGTTTGTTCTTGGGCAACGCCAAAAAATATTGTAGATGAATTTATTTCTGATGTTATACAGAAAGTATAGTAAATTTTCTGGAATATAATTTAGATTAGTGATAATAGCATTGTTAGTTGCTACTCAATCTTTTCACCTTTTGAATTTACAAAATATGTTTTTTCATCAATTGTTACTCTAAATTTATTTTTATTATAAACAGAAATATAATCAAAATCTAAAGGTATTACTAATTCACCCTTAATATTAACACAACCCATCTTTTCATCATTAGTGACAACGATAATACCAGAATCATAATAAGATAGATTAATCCTATCGTAATTAGGCTCTAGTATTACTTTGCCATCGGGCTCTATACATCCATATTTTCCGTCTTTAAGAGTTCTCATCTGATATTCACCATTGCCTTCTTCGGGTATATAAATTTTATCATACGAAAAATCCAATATGGTTTCTCCAGCTCTATTAATTATTCCATAATAGCCATTCTTTTTTACAATGCTAAGTTTATTTCTTAAGTCAATGGCGTCATCATAAATCATTGGAATAACCAAATTGCCAAGAGTATCTACAAAACCATATTTCCTTTCAATAATTTCATTTCCATAATCATCGTAAATAGGGTTAATTTCATCAGTATTTTTATCAACATTATTATAAATCAATATTAGTCCATTGGCATATCCTTTTGCTCCATCATAAATAAAATTAATAATTGTATCTCCACCTTTCAGCAATCCAAACTTATTATTATTTACCACAAATGCAAAACCATCAGTATAACTTGCTCTATCGTAAATTGCTGGGATTAACTCTTTTCCACTAATATCAATCACTCCATATTTTCCTTCTATGGTGTTTCCTCTATCATCGGTAGTGCCAACAAATGTTGTTGCTAATCCTTTTCTAAAATTAGTAATATGATCGTATTCAAAAGGAATAATGGCATTCTCAGTGGAATCAATATAACCAACTTTACCATTAAAATTAACCTTGCATATTCCAAGATAAAAATTCTTTGCTCTTTTGTAATTAGGTGGAATAACTTCTTTCCCACTTTTGTCGATAAAGCCGTATTTGCCTTCAATTGGATTACAACCATCATAGGTTTTGCCTATAAAAACTCGTGCCCAAGTTTTATTAAAATTATAAATATGATTGTACTTGGGTTCAACAATAACTTTACCTCTTTTATTTACCAAACCAAAAACACCTTGCTTTGGATCGCCATAGTCTAATGTATCTCCAATAAATATTTTGGCAAATCCACTATTGAAATTATATATATAATCATAAATAGGATTCAGAACTATTTTTTCATTCTCGTCTTTTAATCCTACTTTTCCCTCTTCACTTTTAAATTTTGTAAGATTCTGGGAAATAGATACTAAGCTAAAAATAAGGAATGCTATAGTTAATAATATCTTGGTTTTCATATAGTAATGCTTTTAATTTTTTTTTGAGAATGCAAATATAGATATATTATCGATTAAGTGTATTTATTTTGACAGAATCAAGCCTTTAATTAGAGGCATGTAAACAAATAATACTATATTAGTTTTTTTATAGTGATGTAGATTTTATATATTATTATTGACTAAACTAATTGGAACGTCTGGAGTAAGAGGTAGCAATAAAATAGGACTTCTGTTACAATTGATGTTGCTGATAAATTTAAAGAATTAATATATAGCTAATTATATAAATATAATACTCATAGCTAATAAAAATAGTAGGTAAATAATAATGAGTACTCCATAGGAAAAAAAGAAGATAAGTAATTTATAGAGAGTTCTTTTTATGGATAAGTTATAAAAATTCCGTGTCCATAGAAATGTTAATACTATTATAAATAATAATTCTATTATGATCACCCATGCACTATCTACAAAAAAACCTAAAATGATAAATAGTGTGCCATAAAGTAGAATAGAAGTTTGTAATGAGATTACAAAGGTAAGATGCTCAACATAATAACTATTTTTATAAAATAGTAGAAAAAATATAAATGCAATAAAGGGTAATAATATCAACATGCCTGTAGATGCATATTTTTTAAAATTATTCTTGAATTTTAGCATCCCTGCTTCAGTACTAAATAATTCTATTTTATTGTTTAAATATTGTTCTATTGAATTTAGTTCTAATGTGCTATCTCCTTCTTCTTCAAGTATTATACTGTTGATAAGAGTATCCTCATGAAGTGTCGCAATTACCTCATTTTGTGTGTTATTACTATCTAATACTTCTACTGCTTCTACATTAGATACGTCTAAAAATAGAAAGAAGAAGTAAATAAGGTTTATAAATAAAAACAGTCTTACGGGAGGTATATATTTAGTTCTTTTGCCTGAGAGAAATTCCTTAGCAAGAAAAGCAGGTTTAAATAATGATAGTTTGAGGGATATAAATATCTTAGAATTAAGATTGAAATTTGCAGAGAAAAATTCAGAAATAAAATCCTTAAATCGAAGTTTTATTTCAATATTTTTTTGACCACAATTAGGGCAAAATTTGGATTCTTGGTCAAATTGAGCTTCACAATTAGTACAGTTTGTAGTATTATCACCCATAGTAATATCCTATAATTTTAAAAAAAAAGTGCTATTTACCTATGCAGAACTTTCCAAAAATATTGCCAAGTAATTCGTCATTAGATATTTGCCCGGTTATGCTTCCAAGGTGATAAAGGCAAGTTCTAACGTCAATAGCTATTAAATCAGTTGGAATTCCCATCTCAAATGCATTATTAATAGCATCAAGCGAATCTTTACTATTTTGAAGTGCTTCAAGGTGTCTGGCATTTGTTATTATACTTTGATCTTCTATGTTAAATTGCTCTACATAAGCATTCAAAGCATTTTCTAATTGCTCAATATTTTTCTCTTTTGCAGAAATAAATACGGTATTGTATTTCGAATTAATAAGTTTAGAATATGATTTATCAATTTTATTTATTACAATAATTAGTTCCTGATCTATATCAATATCTAGTTTTGCAGTTTTTATTTGAGATTCTATATCAGTGTCTGTTTTTATTTCCGAAGCATCGAGCAATAAAAGAACAATATTTGCTAGAGCTATTTTTGCGTAAGTTTTTTCAATACCTAATTTCTCAATAACATCTTCTGAATCTCTGATTCCGGCTGTATCAATAAAGCGAAAAAGCACTCCATTTATATTTATTACATCCTCAATCACATCACGAGTAGTACCTTCTATTTCCGATATTATGGCTTTGTCTTCTTGTAAAAGGGTGTTTAGAAGTGTTGATTTTCCTGCATTAGGTTTTCCAATTATTGCCACAGGAATTCCCTCTTTTAATACATTTCCTATTTTAAAAGACTTTATTAATGAGCTAACTTCAGTATTTATTTTATGCACTAACTCTTTGAATTTATTTCTATCAGCAAATTCAACTTCTTCTTCCGCAAAGTCTAATTCTAATTCAATAAGCGAAGCAAAATCCATTAATTGCTGACGCAAATCCATCAATTTATTACTAAATTGACCTTTTAATTGTCGCATAGCAGTATTATGGGCCGATTTTGATGCCGAAGCAATAATATCTCCAACAGCTTCGGCTTGGGCAAGGTCTAATTTCCCATTTAAGAATGCTCGCATGGAAAACTCTCCAGGTTCAGCCATTCTTGCGCCTTTGCTTATTATTAATTCCAAAGTTTTATTGAGAATATATGGCGATGCATGTAGGCTTATCTCTATGCTTGGCTCACCAGTATATGATTTTTTCCCTGAGAATATAGAGATAAGAACCTCGTCAAGTACTTCATTATCAAGAATAATATCACCAAAATGAATAGTGTGACTTTCAGCTTCTGATAATTTTAAACCTTTTTTCTTTGCTTCAAAAAATGAATCCGCTATACGAATAGACTCCGGGCCTGAAATTCTTATAATATTTATTGCTCCACCATTTCCCGTGGCTGGTGCACATATTGTATCTATATTATTCTCACTCATATTATTTTATAATGAATCTTTTTAGCAATTATTTAAATACTTGCTTTTATTTTATGCGACAGTATATCTATTCCAATTAAGTTTCGTCCTCCTTGCGGAATAATAATGTTTGCATATCTTTTGGTTGGCTCAATAAATTGTAGGTGCATTTTCTTTACAAAATTATCGTAATGGTTAAGAGCTTGATCTAGAGACCTACCTCGTTCCTGCATATCGCGTTTTATTATTCTCATAAGCCTATCATCACCATCTGCATCTACATAAACAATAATATCTAGTCTTTTTCTAAGTTCAGCATTTGTAAGTACTAATATTCCTTCAACAATAATTACTTTCTTTGGTTTTATAACAGTAGTTTCATTTGCTCTTCCACAAGTTATATAAGAATAGATAGGAATGTCAATTGCATTGCCTTCTTTTATACTATCTAAATCATTTATTAGTAAGCTCCACTCTATACTATTTGGATGGTCAAAATTAATTTCTTTTTTCTCTTCTTTTGATAAATGCTTATTATCAAAATAGTATGAATCTTGAGAAATAACAGCTACTGAATCCTTTGGTAACCTTTTAATTATCTCATTTACAACGGTTGTTTTTCCAGAACCTGAGCCACCTGCTATACCTATTACTAACATTATTGTTTTGTTTTAAAATTTGATACTGCAAATATATTAAATTAATTAAGGAAAAGGAATAAGGAAAAAAGGATTTTAGAATTTGATATTTAGATTAATGGTATTAGATTTCAGATGTGGCTTCCGAATAAACAAATAAACGAATCCCCAAATCAATAATAACTTGACATTTCTTCCAACATTTTTTAATAAATTACAATAGCTATTATAAACCCATTTTACTATCTTCGCAGGATAATCCAAAATATAACAATATGGCAACACATTATATTAGCAATCAGGAGTTTGACTTCGTAATGATTGCAAAAATACTTAACGAAAATATGATCTTAGCACTTTCAGAGGATGCTAAGGCACGAATTCAGAAATGTAGAACATATCTTGATGATAAAATGAAGACTCAAGAAACTCCTATTTATGGTATAAATACGGGTTTTGGTTCTTTATATAATATCTCTATTGGCAATGATGATTTAAGTGCTCTTCAGGAGAATCTTATGATGTCGCATGCTTGTGGAGTAGGTGATGAAGTTCCACAAATTATAGTAAAAATTATGCTTTTACTTAAAGCACAATCATTGTCGTATGGTCACTCTGGTGTGCAGTTAGATACTGTTGAGCGTTTGATTTCTATGTTCAATAATAATGTGCTTCCTGTAGTATATCAAGGTGGTAGCCTTGGCGCTTCTGGTGATTTGTCTCCATTGGCACATATGAGCCTTCCTCTTATTGGTATGGGAGAAGTAAATTATAAGGGCAATAAAGTTCAAACTGCAGATATTATGTCTGAGCTAAATTGGAAACCTATCAAAATGCAATCTAAAGAGGGATTGGCATTATTGAATGGTACTCAATTTATGAGTTCTTATGGAACTTATATGATTATGAAAGCCAATAAAATATCAGTTTTAGCAGACCTTATTGGATCGCTTTCACTTGATGCTTTTGATGGTAGAATTGAGCCTTTCCATGATGCTGTACATCAAGTTCGTCATCACAAAGGTCAAATAGCTACTGCTGCTCGCATCCGTAGTTTATTGAAAGATTCTGAACTTATAGTTCAGCATAAAGAACACGTTCAGGATCCATATTCGTTCCGTTGTATGCCACAAGTACATGGTGCTTCAAAGGATTCTTTTACTCATATAGAAGGTGTTTTCGAGAATGAGATTAATGCTGTTACTGATAATCCAACAATTTTTCCTGATGAAGATTTAATTATCTCAGCAGGAAATTTTCACGGACAGCCTTTAGCTTTAGCACTTGATGCTTTGGCTATTGCTTTAGCCGAAATAGGAAATATTTCTGAAAGAAGAACTTATCAACTAATAAAAGGTATTCGTAATTTGCCTTCATTCCTTGTGGCTACACCAGGACTGAATAGTGGATTTATGATTCCTCAATACTCAGCAGCGTCTTTGGTAAGTTTAAATAAACAATATGCATCTCCTGCTTCAGTAGATTCTATAGAGAGCTCGCAAGGGCAAGAGGATCATGTTAGTATGGGAGCAAATGCTGCTACCAAAACGTATAAAATCCTTAAGAATGTGGAAAGTATTCTAGCCATTGAGCTTATGAATGCAGCTCAAGCATTAGAATTTCGCAGACCAAAAAAATCATCACCAGTTATTGAGGAGTTTGTTGCTCAATATCGTAAAGTAGTTGATTTTGTGGAGGTAGATAAGTTTATGCATCCTGAGATAGAAAAGAGTATAGAGTTTATTCAAAATGTAGAGTTAGATTTACCAGAGGGAAAGTTTGATTTAGATTTTGAGCAGAATACAAAATTGAATTAATTAAGAAAGTTAAAGATATTGGTTCTACAGATTTTGAGAGAGTTTATTATGTAATTGTTTTGAAATAGTTAAACTCTATATATGTCTGTGAACAGTAAACAGTGTGTCAGTAAATATTAATTTGAAGGTAATCCGATTGTTACAGATTACTGATTTACTGATAACCGATTACATTTATTTAAAACTCTTTAATAATTAGAAAATAACAATACCAACTAAAAATTTAGTATTACTAAATATATAAAGTTATGACATTAGAACAATTCCAAGAGGACATTCGCCAAGGTATTCCTGATGTATTGCCTCCAAAAGTAGAGATTGACACAACTGTAAGTCATGCACCAATAAGAAAAGATATACTTAATGCTGATGAAAAAAAATTAGCATTACGTAATGCACTTCGTTATTTTGATACTAAGCATCATGCTGAGCTTGCTCCCGAATTTGCTGAGGAATTAGCAAGGTATGGTCGCATATATATGTATCGCTTGCGTCCTAAATACGAAATTACTGCTCGTAGTATTAACGATTTTCCTCATAAATCGAAACAAGCAGCTGCTATTATGTTAATGGTTAGCAATAATCTTGATTATGCTATTGCTCAGCACCCTCATGAGCTAATCACCTATGGTGGAAATGGTGCTGTATTTCAGAACTGGGCACAATATCGCCTTACAATGCAGTATTTGTCAGAAATGACTGAAGAGCAGACTCTTGCTATGTATTCTGGTCATCCTATGGGATTATTTCCTTCGCATAAAGATGCTCCACGTGTTGTTGTTACCAATGGTATGACTATCCCTAATTATTCTAAACCAGATGATTGGGAGAAGTTTAATGCATTGGGTGTTTCACAATATGGGCAGATGACTGCTGGCTCTTTTATGTATATTGGTCCTCAAGGTATTGTACACGGTACTACTATTACTGTACTTAATGCTGGTCGTATGATTCAAAAAGACGAAAATGACAGCCTTGCAGGAAAGTTATTTGTTACTTCTGGTTTAGGAGGAATGTCTGGTGCTCAGCCAAAAGCTGCTGTAATTGCTGGAGCTATTGGTATTATTGCCGAGATTAATGAAACTGCTGCTAAAAAGCGTCATGAACAAGGTTGGGTTGATGAGTTACATTACGACCTTGATATTATGATGAATAGAATTCGTAAGGCTAAGGCTGATAAGGAAGTTGTTAGCTTGGCTTATGTTGGTAATATTGTTGATTTATGGGAAAAATTTGTTGAGGTAGATATGTATGTAGAACTTGGTTCTGACCAAACTTCGCTTCATAACCCTTGGGCTGGTGGATATTATCCTGTGGATATGAGTTATGAAGAATCTAATAAGATGATGACTGATAATCCAAAGCAGTTTAAAATGGAGGTTCAGAAAACTTTAAATCGTCATGTAAATGCAATAAATGCTCTTACTGCCAAGGGAATGTATTTCTTTGATTATGGTAATGCGTTTTTATTAGAGGCTTCCCGTGCTTATGCTAATATATTGAATGATAAAGGTGGTTTTAGGTATCAATCATACGTACAAGATATAATGGGTCCAATGTGTTTTGATTATGGTTTTGGACCATTTCGTTGGGTTTGTACTTCTAGCGATCCTGCTGATTTGGACTTAACAGACAAAATAGCAATGGATGTTCTTGAGGAAATGGCTAAGAATTCGCCAATAGAAATTTCGCAGCAAATGCGTGATAATATTGAGTGGATAAAGGGAGCAAAAGCTAATAAATTAGTTGTTGGTTCTCAAGCAAGAATTTTATATGCTGATGCTGATGGTAGAATTAAAATTGCTACAGCATTTAATAACGCAATAAAAGAAGGTAAGCTAAAAGCGCCTGTTGTGCTTGGTCGCGATCATCATGATGTTTCAGGAACAGATTCTCCTTTCCGTGAAACATCAAATATATATGATGGATCTAGTTTCACAGCGGATATGGCTATTCAAAATGTTATTGGTGATAGCTTCCGAGGTGCTACCTGGGTAAGTATTCACAATGGTGGCGGAGTTGGATGGGGCGAGGTTGTTAATGGTGGTTTTGGAATGTTGCTCGATGGAACTCCTGATGCTGAACGCAGACTTAAGAATATGCTATTTTGGGATGTGAATAATGGAATCTCTCGTCGCTCATGGGCGCGTAACGAAGGTGCTGTATTTGCCATTAAGCGAGCAATGGCTGCTAACTCCGATCTTAAAGTTACTCTGCCTAATTTAGCTGACGATAGTCTTATTGATGGATTGATTTAAGGAAAAAGGACAAGGAAAAAGGACAAGGAGAGAGGATTTCAAAAATCAATAATTCAACAACAAAAAAAAGCTTTTCAGTTTTTCTCAATATAGAGAATAAACTGAAAAGCTTTTTATTTTAGTAAAATAGTCTAATAATCCAACTGCCGACCTTCTACTGAATACTGAAGACTGCCATCCCGATAGCTATCGGGAGAAGAATGCCAACTAATATTAGATATTTTCTTCACGAATTTGCATATAAGCTTTTGGGTGTAAACATGCTGGGCATTTTTCAAGAGCTTTTTCGCTTTGATAAACATAGCCACAGTTGATGCATTTCCACCAAACTTTACCATCTTTAATAAACACCTTATCCTCAGAAATATTTTGAAGAAGTTTCAAGTATATTCTCTCATGCTCTGCCTCTACAAGAGCAATCATTTTGAATGCTGTAGCAACTTTAGGGAAGCCTTCTTCCATTGCAACTTTTGCAAATTCAGGATATAATTCTGTCCATTCTTCATTTTCGCCAGCAGCAGCAGCCTCAAGGTTTTCTTTTGTAGTGCCAATTATACCTGCAGGATAAGTTGCAGTAATTTCTAATCCACCACCTTCAAGGAAGCTGAAAAATCTCTTTGCATGTTGTTTCTCTTGGTCAGCAGTTTCTTGAAAAATTCTAGAGATTTGCTCATAACCCTCTTTCTTAGCTGCTTTTGAAAAGAATTCGTATCTAGTACGTGCTTGACTTTCACCAGCAAATGATTTTAGAAGATTCTGCTCGGTTTGTGTTCCTTTAATTGATTTGCTCATAATATGTAGTTTTTATTGTTAATTTCATAATCATCAAAGATAAACAATAATGAAGTATTTATAGTGGTTTTGGTAAAAAAAACTATTAATTTCTTAGAAATAAAAAATGTAATATGGTTATTACTTATCAATTCACATTATCTAGTTCTTCTATAAAAATTGAATCTATATTATAGTATTTAGACTCCCAGCTAGTAACCCATTTATTTTGGTACTGTTTGTCATTCCAGTCCACAAGTAATAATAACTTTGGATGGGGATCTAATGGTTTTATATGAACTACTTTTTTATTCTGGCTCTTTGTTTTTACGAAAAAGGCTTTCTTATTAGTCATAGCCTTATCAAAACCACTAGCCTCATTAATAAGTACATAATAGGCATTTAGAATGTTGCCATTTAAAAATATAGCACCCTTTTCTCCTTTTGAGAATTTGTATTTATCGACTACAAATACTCCACTAAATAAAGATAAAACGACAAAGCTCGCAATAATGATATTATATATATATGGTATTTTAAAAGAGTATTTTTCTAGATAATAGTTTACAAAAAATAAAATGCCGATTAGCCACATTATAATAAGGTATAGCTGTACATAATTGAAAACTCGCCCTGGAGGAATTTTATTAAGAGCAATTGTAGCAGGAAAAAATAATAATGGAATAACGAATATAGCCACTAGCAATAAGTACTTTGGGTGAATTTTAGGGATTTCAAAAGCAAACACTTTTTCGTTAATAAGATGTTTTATTAAGCTGATAAAGAGAATGCTGCTCAGTATGAAGCTAGTATTTTGAAATAGGTATCCAATACTAAATATACTTGA
>Ga0164318_10000934_pt1 | contig 24489 bp, 23 predicted proteins | sample GuaBasSedimGuay9_FD_113734 | JGI IMG/M metagenome (GOLD analysis project Ga0164318, IMG submission 113734) | Subseafloor sediment microbial communities from Guaymas Basin, Gulf of California, Mexico - Guay9, Core 4571-4, 0-3 cm | ecosystem: Environmental > Aquatic > Marine > Hydrothermal vents...
ATACCAAAGCTTTCAGATGATGAGAGGAGAAGTCTTTGTTATGCCATTGGTGAGTCAATAGCAAGGCTTCATAATAGGGGTTTAATTCATGGTGACATCACTACCTCGAATATGATATTTGTTGATGGGAGGGTGCATTTTATAGACTTTGGGCTTGGTGAGGTGAATCGTGAGGTTGAGGCAAGAGGTGTTGATTTGCATGTTCTCATGGAGGCTTTTTCTTCTGCTCACTCCATGTACCCAGATTGTTTTAACCATGTTTTTGAGGGTTACACCTCTGTTTATGAGGGTGATGTGATGGAAGTTAAGAAGAAGATTGATGAGATAGTACGTAGAGGGAGGTATAGGTGATGAAAACCGTTGTTTTTGTGACCCATAACAATGGAAAGTTCAGGGAGGCTAAGGAGAAGTTTAGGAGCATAGGTGTTGAGTTGAGGCAGTACAGTGGAGGTTACCCTGAGATTCAAGCTGACACTCTTGAGGAGGTTGCTCTTTATGGTGTGGAGTATCTTAGTGATAAGTTGTCTGAACCTTTTTTTCTTGAGGATGCGGGTCTTTTTGTTGATGCGTTGAAGGGTTTTCCAGGGGTTTATTCTGCTTATGTGTTTAGGAGTATTGGGTGCGATGGTATACTTAAATTGCTGGAGAATGTTGTTGATAGATCTGCGGAGTTCAGATCGGTTGTTGCATACAAGGAGCCAGGGGGGGAACCCGTTGTTTTTAGAGGAGTGTGTCGGTGCGAGATATCGTATGAGAAAAAGGGTTCGAATGGTTTTGGTTATGACCCGATTTTTGTTCCAGTGGGTTCCAATTTAACCTTTGGTGAGATGGATGTTAAGGAAAAAAATAGTTTTTCTCATAGGGGTAAATCTCTGCAGAAGTTACTGGAGTATATGCGGAGGGTAATGGGAAAAGATTAAATGATTTAGTTAAATACCCTTCTCGGTTTTCGTGTCATTGGAAGGTGTCAGGATGAAGAAGAGTTTGAGCAAACAGGATTTCCTCAGGTTTTTGGACAATCTTATTTCTGATGATACTTTGGATGTTTTTGGTGTTAAGGCAAAAGGTAAACGTTTTGTTTTTGCACCTCTTGAGTCCTCATCTGAGCTTAGGTTGGATTATGATGTTACTATTCTCCCGCCAAAGAAGTTTTTTCTCCCGCAGTATGAGACTTTGTTGAAGTTTGATGTTTCTAGAAACTCTGTTTCCCATAAGTTAGATGGGAAAACAAGGGTTGTTGTTGGTGTTCATCCCTATGATATTGTTGCTCTTCAGCAGATGGATAAGGTTTATTTTAATTCTTATGTTGACAGGTTTTATAAGCAGAGAAGAGAGAACACGATTATTATCGGTTCCGATATTTTGAATGTCTCTGATAGGTCTTTTGCTGCTAGTATGGGAACTCATGTGGTTTCTTCTGGTTATGATTTGTTGGTTACCGACCTGGGGGATACTGTGGTTGTGGATGTTGGGTCTGAGAAGGGCAGGGTTTTACTTGAAAAACATACTTCTGAATTGAGAGATGCAAGTGAGAAGGAGGTTAAACGGGTTGAGGAGTTGAGGGCTGCTTTACCAGGTAAGTATAAACGTTCTTTGAAGGTTGAGAAGGAGAGGTGGCGTGAGGTTTTAGGTAACTCTTATGATCATCCTCTTTGGAAGGAGTTGTCTGAAAAATGTTTGCAGTGCAGCTCCTGTACAATGGTTTGTCCAACTTGTTACTGTTTTGACGTTAAGGATGAGGTTTCTCTTAACACTGTGGATGGTGTTAGAGTTAGAACCTGGGATGGCTGCCTTCTCCCAGATTTCAGCAAGGTAGCGAGCGGTGAGGTTTTCAGGAAGGAGAAGTCTGAAAGGTTCAGACATCGTTTTTACAGGAAAGGTTTGTATCTCCCAGAGAGGTATGGTTTTGTTGCTTGTGTTGGCTGCGGTAGATGCGCTATAGCATGTTTGCCAGATATAGCTGATCCCTTGGATGTTATTAACAGCCTTGTTGAGAGGAAGAGTGAAGCTGAGGGTGTTTTGAGGTTTAGTATCCCTGAGTCTAAAGCAGCTGCTGAGGAAATAGATTATCTGCCGAGGAATGCTGTGATTAAAAGGATGGAGAAACTTACTGAGATGGAGACGCTCTTTGAGTTGGAGATGGAGGATGGTGAGCCACTGGTTTATGAGCCCGGTCAGTTTGTTGAGGTCTCTGTTTTTGGAGTAGGTGAGGCACCTATTTCTATATCTTCACCTCCACAAAAATCCTCTTCCTTTGAGCTTGTTGTGAGAAGAGCCGGTAATGTTACCAGCAGGTTACATAGTATGAGGGTCGGTGACAGGGTAGGTATACGGGGACCCTTTGGTAGAGGGTTTGATGTTAAAGCCCTGGAGGGCAGGAACCTTATTTTTGTTGCTGGCGGCATCGGTATGGTTCCGATGAGGTCGTTGATATGTTATGTGTTGGATGATAAAAAGCGGGAGGATTATGGCATGGTTACAGTTCTTTATGGTTCAAAAACCCCTCAGGATGTTCTTTTTATGGATGAGATAAAGGAGTGGGAGAAGAAGAGTGATGTGACTGTTAAACTCACTGTTGACACTTGCCCAGAAGGGGTTTGTTGGGATGGTTGTGTTGGTTTGGTTACGTCTTTGTTTCCTCAGGTGAGATGGAAGGATGTTGAGAATACTGTAGCTGTTGTTGTTGGACCGCCTGTGATGTACAAGTTTGTGATAAAATGTTTGCATACGATGGGTGTGAGAGATGAAAACATCTATGTTTCTTTGGAGCGTAGGATGAAGTGTGGTGTGGGTAAGTGTGGTCATTGTCAAATCAATGGTGTTTATGTTTGTAAGGAGGGACCGGTGTTTAACTATAGTGAGATAAAGGATTTACCGGAGGCGTTTTCATGAGTAAGCCAAGGGTTGCTTTTTTTGATTTTGCAAGCTGTGAGGGGTGCGAACTTCAGGTTGCTAACCTGGAGGAGGAGGTTCTTGATTTGATTGAGATCGTTGATGTCGTGTCTTTTAGAGAGGTTATGAAGGAGCATTCTGATGACTATGATATCGCGTTTGTTGAAGGTTCTATTATGCGGCCGATGGATGAGGAGAGGCTGAAAAAGATTAGGAGTAATGCTAAGGTTCTTGTTGCTTTTGGTGCTTGTGCAACTATTGGCGGGGTTAATAAGATTAGGAATCAGTGGCAGCCTGATGAGGTTCTCAAAGAGGTTTATGGAGATGCTGATTTGGAGGGTAATGAGTTTTTTGATGTTTTTAAAACAAAAGCTGTTGATGAGGTTGTTAAGGTTGATTACTATATTTATGGTTGCCCTCCACCTAGGGAGGAGATTAAGAAGGTGATTACTTCTTTGGTTATGGGAAAGAAACCTGATATTCCAAACTACCCGGTGTGTGTTGAGTGTAAGAAGAATGAGAACGTTTGTTTGTTTGAGCTCGGTAAGTTCTGTCTTGGTCCGATTACTAGAGCTGGATGTAACGCCATATGTCCGTCGAATGGCAGAGCCTGTGATGGATGCCGTGGGATACTTAGTGAACCTGATACTCGGTGTGTTGAGGATATACTTGAGAGGTATGGTTTAACATATGATGAGTTGAAGCATAGGTTTACAATGTTTAACTATGGGAGGGAGGAGGAGAAATGAGTAAAAACGTTTCAATCAACGTTGAACATGTTACTAGGGTGGAGGGTCATGGTAATATTGTTCTTAATGTTAAGGAGGGCAGGGTTGAGAAGGTTGAGTGGCAGGTTTCTGAGGCACCAAGGTTTTTCGAGGCTATGCTTAGAGGTAGGAACTATTGGGAGCTTCAACCTATTACTTCAAGGATTTGCGGTATTTGTTCTATTGGGCATTCTTTGGCTTCGTTGAAGGCAACAGAAGATGCTTTTGGTGTTGAAGTCTCTGAGCAGACTTATGCTTTGAGGCATCTTGCGGTTAACGCTGAAAACATGCAGAGTCATATCCTGCACATAGGTTATCTTGCTGCTCCTGATCTTTTTGGTGTGGGAAGTGTTTTTCCACTTGTAAAGTCAGAGCATAAAGATGTGTTACTTAAGATAATAAGGCTTCATAGGTTGGCTAATGAGATGTCTGATTTAGTTTGCGGTAGAACAACTCATCCTCTTACTCTTGTTGTTGGTGGTTTCACAAAAACTCCTTCTGAGAAACAGCTGATGGAGTTGAGAAAAAGGTTGGTTGAAGAAAGAAACACGACTTGGGAGGTTGCTGAGGCTATTAAAAAAGTCGCTGACAGGCTACCTGATTTTAGTAGGGAAACGGAGTATATTGCGTTGAGTTCAAACAAAGAGTATGCTTTGTATGATGGTGTTGTCACGTCGACCGATACTGGAGAGCATCAGGATTATAGAAGCTACAGGGATGTGTTGCAGGAGTATGTTGTTCCTCAGTCAACCGCTAAGTATACGAAACATAACAGGGAGTCTTACATGGTTGGCGCTCTCGCCAGGTTCAACATAAACAGTAAACAGTTGTCGTCAAATGCTTTAGATGTAGCTGATTTATTTGAACTTAAACCTATTTGTTTCAATCCTTTTATGAACACTGTAGCGCAGCTTGTAGAGTTTATGCATAACATCGATGACTCTATAAACTGGATAGATCAACTCCTTGATAGAGGGGTTAGGGAGGAGAAACCTGTTGATTTTAAGGTAAAGGAAGGCAGAGGAGTTGGTTTGGTGGAGGTGCCAAGAGGTTTGCTTGTTCATGATTACACGTTTGATGAAGAAGGTAGATGTGTGAAGGCTAATTGTGTTATTCCGACCAATCAAAATCATGGTAACATTCAGAAGGATATGGAGGCTTTTGTTCCCGGTTTACTTGATAAACCTGAGAAGGAGATTGAACTTAACCTTGAGATGCTTGTCAGGGCCTACGACCCATGTATATCTTGTTCAACCCATTACTTGAAGGTTGAGTTTGTTAGATAATCATGTCGTCCTTTGCAGTTGTTGGGCTTGGTAATCCATTGAGGGGCGATGATGGAGTAGGCATAGTTTTGATTGAGAGGCTCAGGGAGTGTTCAGTTAAACTACCAAGAGGTGTTGAGATTTTAGATGGTGGAACAGGAGGTTTGGGTTTGGTTCATGTTTTTTCTCGTTTTGAAACCATTATTGTTGTGGATGCTGTTGATTTCGGTGGAAAACCAGGGGCATACAGGTTTTTTAAACTCGATGAAGTCGAGTCCTTTTCATCAGATAATGTTTTGTCATCTCATGAGGATGATTTCCTTAAGGTTTTGTCTTTTTTTAAAAAACTGGATTCTTCGCCTAAAAAGGTTTTTGTTTTTGGCGTTCAACCAAAGAGTGTGTCGTATGGTATGAAGCTTTCCAGTGAGGTTGAGGAGCGTGTAGGTTTCTTGGTTGATGAGTTGATTAAAAAAGTTACTTCTGTTTTTTCTTAAACAGTGTTGTTACAATGTATACTGAGGTTGCAGCTGTTATTAAGGTATAGGCTTCAAATCCAGGTGTGTTGTTTTTTTGACTGTTTTCACCAGTGTTGTTGTTTGTTTCATCATTTGTTTTTATATGTCCAAATGAAAGCAGGTTTATTTCGAACCAGATTTCTCCGTTGGCATATTCTTCCTCCTTCACGTATTGGTATCCAACGTCTGGTGAGTAGTATCTTACGCTTCTGTTTTTGTAACCCCTGGCTGGGGAGGTTATCTCTACAACATAACAGTTGAAGGTTCCTGCATCTGTTGTTATTGTTTTTGTACCTGTGCAGTTATATTTGTAGGTGTAGTTTGTGAGGGTGATGTTACCATTTTTTTCCACGATTTTCCGGGTGTAGTTGATATCCCATTTTTTTCCTGTCTCTATAGGCCAAGGATAAGCCAGCGGAGGGTTGATGTAGTTTGTGAAGTATTCCCCTGTGTTTGTCACATTTTTTGTGTACATTATAAGTGAAAGACCTTTTTCGTCGAGGTATTTTGTGAGTATGTAGTTTCTTGTGCCCGTGTTTCCGTTTTGTATTAGGGTAACGGTGTGGTTTTCAACCAAGGTTATTGTGTGGTATGCGGTTCCCTCAACGTTTACCGTTGTTTTTCCTTTTACGGTTACGTTTATGTTTCCATAGTATGAGTAGTTGATGTTTTCTACAGGTAGAACATGGAATTCATAAAACCAGTAATCCCCCTCTTTTAAGGTGGGTTTTTGAAACTGTGATGAAGCATTGAATGAGATTAGGAACATTATTGTGACAGTTAAACATAATACTAAAGTTTTCACCTTTTTTTTCACTTTCCTCACCATAAATAAAAGGTTTAATGGGGTTATAAGTTTTTTTAAATAAATCTTTTTTATATCTTAATTTGGGTTTAAATTCTAAACAAAAATATTATATAAGTATAAAAATACATTGAGTTTAGGGAGTATGCGACTCTTCACTACGGTGTTTGCTTTAACTATTCTCTTTCAAATAGTTTTAGCGCCAGCCATACCTTTGGTTGATGCAGCAGACATAGATGTTTGGGATAACTCTTGGTCATTCCATGAGACGATACTTCTTGATTTTAACACAGGTGAAAAAGGTTTGCGTAATCAACCTGTGGACATGCATGTAGTTTTTTCAAACCCCTGTTGGGCAAGGGATGAGCATAACAATTCCATCAGGGTTGTAGTGAAACATGATAATAAATGGGAGGAGTTGGAGTCACAGGTTTACAACCTGAGTTTTGTTGATGATTGTCATATAAACGCTTGTAACCTTGTTTTTCTTATACCGTCCTTTGCTGATGGAAACGAAAGCTACTATGTTTACTATGATGATGAGGAGGAACCATCTGCTGGTTACCCGGATCATGTTTCTGTGAAGGAGGATTATTTTTACTATGAACCCATAAGTGGGTATAGGGTGGATTTGAGGTATTATAAGGTAACGGAGGATGGATGCTGTTTGTATGGTGTGGGTTTGGATGGAGAGATCACGGGGTTGGGAGTGACTAACAAGGTTATAAAGCAGAGGAATGACGCCACTGATTTTTCTCCAAGAAACTGGGTGCAGATAGCCTCTTTTGCCTTTTTTTACGCGGTTAAGGGAACGACAGGAGTTGGAACAGATAGGGTTCTTCTTTCCAAGGAGATACTTGTGGATGGCAACCTAATGGTTTGTTTCAGGATTTCAAGTGGATCAGAGGATGGTAAGTTAAGAACTGATGCAATGTATACCTATTATTATTGTCCAACAGAGGATAAAAAGATTATTGTGGATGTGAAGGATGAGGTTTTGAAAGAGGCTGTTTCCACTGGTACTGCAGCACAAGGCGGTTCCTTTGCCTATCTTGCATCCTCTAAAACAAGAAGCGCAAACATCAAGGAGCTTAACTCAGGTTTTATCCCACCTTATGTTCATTTTTTCAGTGAACAAAACATTATTCAGGGTTATCCTCTCCCACAGAATCCTCACTCAAGCGACTATGACTGGGTTCTTTCACCACAGGATGATGCTGACCTTGGCTCCAGACCATGGGTTTCTCTTGATGAGGGTAAAGAAGGTTACGCTTATGCTATTATACTTTCATCGTCGAAGGGTTTGTACTCCACAGGTAGGGATGGCATTCAAATAACAGCAGGCAGTGAGGAGTTTATAAACATACCTGGGTCGGAGATGGATGGAGGAGGTGCGTCACTTGGTAGAAACTCGGTTGAACCAGGTGAAAGGGAGGAGCTTGTTTTGCCCAAGGGTTTGAGGATTAGTTTTTCCTCAGAGTTTTTTTACACAGAAAACGGAGGTTATCCTGCTGTGGATGAGGAAGCGAGAGTGTTTCAAACCCTTGAAAAACAGAGTTCACGTAGTTTTGTTGATGATAAAAAGGTTGGTGATGGTGAGAAAAAACACAGTTTAAGGATTATACCCTCTTTGCAGGGTGTTTCTAGGCCATTGCTCGCAGCCGTTTTTGCGTTTCCTGTTCCTACAGTAGAAGTGAGGGTTTACAAGGGGGACGAGTTGGTTGCGTCAGGTTTAGTGAGCAGATCATACCTGTTTCATCTACCTGAGAGTTTGCCAAAAGAAGGAAAGGGTTTGCTTTCCCTGTTTTTAAGTATTCTAAGGAATGTTAAGTTGGATGCTGCGAATGTTACGTTGTTGCAGCAGGTTGTTTTTCCAAATTTGGTTGAGGGAAGGTATCTTGTTAAGGTTTTTTTCAACATTGGTAATCGTTCAAAGTATGTTGGGTACAAGAGTGTTGACCTTAACAGGGATGTTTCATGTATGGTTTCATGTAAACCCGAGAAAAACCTCATTGTTAAGGTAGAGAGTCAGAGAGGTAGGCCAGTTGAAGGGGTTGTTTTTCAGGTTGTGGATAAGGAAAAGGTTGTTGTAACAAAGGATTTAACAGATGAGACTGGCAGAGTGAAGTTGAGTTTTCCTTTATCCTCCTGCTATAGGGTTCAGGCCATCTACAAGGGTCTCCAGGTGTATAATGAGGAGATTAAACCTCTTAGTTGTTTACCGTTTTTAAACAAAGGTGAGAGAAAGGTTGTTTTACATCTTTATGATGTACGAGTAAGTTTAATGGATTCTCTTGATCTTGTTTTTAACGGTTCAGTTAACCCTTTTTTAACCAGCCAAGACGGAGTTGTCAACACAACCGTTAAACCAACCATCTCTGCTAATGGAGAATACATTTTCACGGGTTTACCAAGAGGCAGATACCAGTTTTTTGTTAAATACAAATCCTTTGTTTTAAGTAAGGAGTTGGATGTGGAGAAAAACCTCTCCTTTGTTTTCAACATCCCATCAAATCATGTGATTAAGTTTAGAGTGGTGGATAACCGTGGAACACCGTTAGTTGGAGCAGAGATAAAGGTTAGTAGAAACGGAGTGGTTTTGGATGAGAAAACCAATGGTGATGGTGACGCGGTTTTTATACTCCCCCCAGGTAGGTACTCGGTTGAGGTGGTTTACAACGCTGTTTCCCTTGCTAAGCAGGTTTTAAAAGTTTCGGGTGATGAGAGAATGGTTGTTGCAACCGATTTCACACCTTTTTATGTTCCAGTGTTTTTTGCTGTGGTTTTTGCTGTTGGAGCATTGTTTTTCCTTTTTGTGCTTATTAAAAAACTTGGTCTACATTTCCTGTTTTTGATTCTTTCTATTATGCTTCTTGTTTCCTCTGTTTTTCTTCCACTCTGGGTTTTTGATGGGGTAAAGGATGGTTACAGTGTTTATTCGAACATATTTGTTTTTCCACCATCTTTTATAACCTTTAAACAAGCTGATGGTTTGAAAACAGGTGAAATCGCTGAGGTTCCAGATTTATTCACCATGGTTTTACAGGTGGTTTCTTTGATGGTTTTGTTGGAGTTTATCATGGTTCTACTGTTTTTTATCATAAAAAAAGGTAAAATCAAATGGTTTGTGTTTTGTTTAAGTCTGTTTTTTGCTGTTTCCTCAGTTATTGCCACCTATCTCCTTATCTCCCAGTTAACAGCTGTTACTCTTGGTAGTGTCTCTGGTGAAGGTTTTGTTGATTTTTCTATGCCAGATGGAGCAGCATTGTCTTTACCATCGGCGTGGGGGTTTGGTTCAGGATGGTTTTTCCTTGTTCTTTCAATGGTTTCCCTAGTTTTTTTTGCAACTTTTGGTTTTTTCAGAAAAAAAGGTTAACATCTTTCAGCTTTTTTGTTTCAATGTGAAGGATAAAACCGCTCCTGTTGCTGCTGGCACAAGCATTGTAACAATGTAGCCCATAAGTGACACTGCTACTATCTGATGTGGTTGCACACCAAACAAGGAGAACAAGCCTATTAATGCTCCCTCTCGCGTTCCGAGTCCTCCAACGGTTACAGGAATCTGCCCGATTAGTGAGGCTATGGCATATAGGATTATAAACCATAGAACAGGTACTTTTATGTTGAGAGAAAACGCTATGAGGTAGATTTGAAGGAACATCAGCGAGTACATGAGCACCTCCACACTGAAGGGGTAAAGCAGCTTCCTTATTTTCGGCATCTCATCGTAGAATGCATCCAGATGTTCATCCAACCAGTTTCTGTATTTTTCAGGTAATATCAATTTCGACAGCAACCCAAACAGTTTTTTTCCTCGTTGGTTTCCAACAAACAATAAAGCCACCATTAAAAGGATTGAGAAAACGGTTACAACAGGAATAAACAGGCTCCTATACTCTGGAAAAAACAATGCAAGAGATAGTGTTCCAATTGTTGCAAGTAGAAACAGGGAGAATAGTTCTATGGCTTGATCGATGAGCCAGTTGGCAAGGCATTTCGCGAACCTTTCACCACTTTTTTTCTGTATTAACGGTACACGTATGAAGTCACCGAGACCAAGGGGTGTTACAACACCACCGAAGGTTCCTATGAAGTTCACTTTAAGCATGTAGGTGTATGGTAGTTTTATTCTCTGTAGCTTGGCTACATGCCACCATTTGTAGGTACTCAATGCAACCCTTGGGAAGGAGATAAGAATGACTCCTGTGAGAAAAAAAACAGGTATTTTTGCGATATCATCCAATATGTTTCCTAAACCGGTTGATTGAAGGATGTGTATAAAGATGACTATTCCAATTAAGGGCAACAGCGCTCTTATGATCTTCCAGTTCATCGTACATCAGCTCATAGCAGTGGAGTGTCTCTAAGCCATTGAAGATCGCTAATGTATAAACTCCTTATATCATTTAAACCGAGTTTAAGCATTGCTAATCTCTCTAAACCAAGTCCCCACGCAAGGACAGGGTTTTTTACCCCTGCAGGCAATGTTACTTCTGGACGAAATATGCCGCTTCCTCCAAGCTCCATCCAACTGCTGTTCCAAAATACTTCCACCTCCATACTTGGTTCTGTGTAGGGAAAGTATGCTGGCCTTAACCTTATTTTTTCAAAGCCCATACGCCGATAAAACTCCTTTAAAACCCCTATAAGCTGCCTGAAGTTTGCCCCCTCCTCATGTATTATACCTTCTATCTGGTAAAACTCCGGTAGATGGGTGGCGTCAAGGTTCTCCCTTCTGAAGACTTTGCCTATGGAAAAAACCTTAGCCGGCGGCTCAGGATGTTCATACAGGTATCTTATTGTGTTAACGGTGGTGTGTGTTCTGAGCAGGACCCTCTCAGCCTCTTTTTTGGAGAAACTGTAGTTCCAACCCTTGGAGCCGGTGTCTCCACCGTCTTCATGTACCCTTTTTATCATGTTTAGGAGTTTTTTGTCAACCTCTATCTTTTTTGGTTTTTTGCAGTAGAGTGTGTCCTGCATCTCCCTAGCAGGATGATCTTGTGGGATAAAAAGCACATCCATGTTCCAGAAACATGATTCAACATAGTTTCCCTCTATCTCCTCAAAACCCATGGATAGAAAGATCTCCCTCACCCTGTTTCTAAGAGCAACCAATGGATGGGGTTTACCGCCGGATATTACTGGTGCAAAAACGTTTATGTCGTAGGGTCTAATCTTTTTTCTCCTCCATTCACCACTCTTTATTATCTTTGAAGTGAGCTGAGTTATTTCTTCTTCTATACGTAAACCCTTTTCCACAGCCTGTTTCCCTTTTTCACTTAATGAAACCTCAAGGGACACAACATCCTTTTCCTCAACAACGTTTTTTCTTGTTTTCAATAAACCAATAACCTTTGGATCAACGGTTGAACCAGGGCGTTTTTTTAGAAACAAAAGGGTTTTTTCATCCTCTGTTTCTCCGTCAGCCATTTTTTTTCCAACAGGTGTTACTTCCAGCAAAACCTTGTCTTTCTCCCTTTTTATGGTTGCCCATCCTCTTTTTTTCAACCACCCTACTGCAATCGGCATCTCATCTTTGGTAACCGTCTCCTGAAGTTTTGTTAAAGTTATTATGCCACCGTTTTTTATTATATATTTTAAAGCTCTTTTTTCAGGTAAACCCTTTTCAACCAGTTTTTCGCCTTCTTTTCCAAGGGAGTAAAGTTTTTTTACTTCCTCTTTTGTTGTTACCATACCTTTGTAGCGAAGCCATGAAACCGCGTTCATAGCCTCGTTCTCTTCTTTGAATCCACCGGTTTTAACAATATCTCTGAACAACCCGGTGCCTCCTAGTTTCTGCAGAGCTATAAGAACCTTTTTTTCATTTGCTGAGAGTTCTTCACCGGTTACATCAGTGTTTTGCATGAACCGTTAAATAACTTATGCGATAATTAAAGATATCGAAACTTAAAACCCCTTAGTTTGTTTCCAGGGAGAAGATTATTTCTTTTACCCAGTTGATAACTCTCTCTTTTTCGTTGTAATCCGGTTTTTTTAACCAACCTTTAAACACACCGGTTTTAACAATGTAACCTGAGGTTTTTTCTTCAAGAGGCTTCAGGTAACGTCTCTGAATGTATTTTTGTGTGTGCTTTCCAAATAGTTGGGCCATGCAGACTATAAATAAAGCGACCTTTTTCTCTCTGAGTTTATCCTGATTATTTAAAAGGAACTCAACTACGGTTTTCAAAGGCTTCTCCCAGTATATTGGTGAACCAACGATAAACAAATCGTAGTCGAACTTTTTAACTTCATGAACTCTTTTCACGTCTACAAATAAATCGGTTTTAGATTCTTTAAATCCTTCTTTGACCCAGTTTGCTAAGTGGGTTGTTGATCCTCTTTTTGTGTCATAGACTATGCATATGTTAAAACTCTTTTCCATGTATACCGTTCTCAAACTCGTCTTTGGATAAGACTATTAAAGCTGTTGCCAGTATGCTAAGTATTGGTCCTATAAACAGTAAACCAAATGAGAATGTCCCTGCTACTCCACCTATGATTGCAAAACTAAGTGGTTTTTTGTTGAACGCCGCGTATCCCCCTGTGGCAGCGAGGAATGAGCAGACAAGCACTATTATGAACCAGAGGCCACGGTAAGTAGGTTCGTTTAGAAGCCCCAATCCTATTGATGAGAAGAACCCGCCTAGGAACATAGGGTTGTATAATATGGTTATGGCGGTGAATACCCCAAGTACTGTTACCGTGAAGAGAAGCACAGATGCTATGAGAGGACGTTTAGTCATTTTTATGAGAGAGGGCAGTATGGTTTTTCTTGATCCTCCGAACTCCTCCCATTTGCTACAGGGTTTCTCTTCTTTTTTGTGTGGGAGTATGATGAAGCTGTGTTTACATTTTGGACATGTTACTGTGTACTGTTCTACCCCTGACGGAACATCCACTACGAACGTGTGGTTACATTTGGGGCATCTAGTCCTCCCCTTCATAGGGTTTCACCATCTTGAAATATTCGTACTATGTTAAGTACGTTTCTATAATTTTTTTTGTGTTCACCGCTGTTTTGGAGGTTGGTGGTTTGTTGTAGGTATTGCGGGAGTTGAAAGGTTATAAGGGAAAACAAAATCAGTTACACTGGCTGCTTTTACCGTCTTTCAAGTGGACGTATGCAATGATAAATTAAATCAATTGTCTCACAAAGATTTTCTCTGACTTCAACACTTGCAGTACACTCAGTAAACAACACAAGGATTTAGTAAAAAAATCTTTTGAATCTGACATTCTGCTCATGTTTTACAGATCTTCTTTGGTTAACTTTTTGTCTTAAAAAAACCGGTATAGATTAATATTATAGATGATTCTTCTTTATTTAGGTTGAGACGGTTTAAGGGTGTTTGGTTATGAAAAGAATAGCGGTTTTGACAAGGGATTGCGCGGGTATTAACGCAGCTATTCGTGCGGTGGTTAGAACCGCGGATAAACACGGCATTGATGTTTTGGGTGTTTTAAAAGGTTATGATGGTTTGATTGACAACAAACTAGTCCCGTTGGGTAGGAGGTCTGTGTCTGGTATAATAAACCTTGGTGGAACGATTCTTAAAACAGCTCGTTCACAACGTTTTTTCACCGAGGAAGGTCAGAAAAAAGCAGTGGAAACCTTGACTAAAAACAAGGTGGATGGTTTGGTTGTGATTGGAGGTAATGGTTCTTTGTCTGCTGCACACATTCTTGCAACCAAACACAACATTCCTGTGGTTGGTGTCCCTGCAACCATTGACAATGACCTTAATGGTGTGGAGTATGCTATTGGTTTTGATACCGCTGTGAATGTTGCTCTTGATGCTTTGGATAAGATAAGGGATACTGCAACGAGTTTGGAGAGGATTTTTGTTGTTGAGGTGATGGGCAGAGACTGCGGTTACATCGCTTTGAAAGTAGCGTTGGCAGGAGGTTGTGAGGAGGTTTTGATTCCTGAAAAAGATTTTTCTGTGGAAAGGATGTGTGAGGAGATCAAAAGGGGTAGTGAGCTTGGTAAAAACAGTTGGATTGTTGTTGTGGCTGAGGGTAAGGCAAAGGCTCATGATGTTGCCAGAGAGGTTACTGAAGTCACGGGTCTTGAAACCAGGGTTGCCGTTCTTGGTCACATTCAAAGGGGTGGCCGTCCCACGGTTACTGACAGGGTTTTAGCTGCTTTTCTTGGTAGTTACGCGGTTGAGGTTTTAAAGGATGGTTTAACTGATGTGTGTGTGAGTTTAAAGGATGAAAGGCTTTTCACTCTTCCTTTGGAGGAGGTTATTCAGCCAAAGAAGATTGATGTGGAGAGTTATTATAGGTTGATAAAGGTTTTAGCATAACCCACTCAAGGTTTGGATAGAGGCATATTACTCTATCAGATGGAGAGGTGTGCGCTACTTTTAAATAGGGTTTAGGTTATGCTCAACTCCCGTAAAATCGAAGGAGTGTTGTGTGATGGCACGGTTTCCAGAAGCAGAGGCAAGGTTGCTTGAAAAGAAGGTCTGTATGAAATGTGGTGCAATAAACTCGATTAGAGCAACACGTTGCAGACGATGCAGATCAAAGGATTTACGGGTTAAAGCCAGGGAGAGCAGGGGTACATAATCTGGTTCTGTTTAAACCGTCAGGTTTAATAGTAAACTTTCTTTTTCCCTTGATGTAATATGCCTGAGACCAAGGTTAAAAAGGAAGAGGATTTCAACGAATGGTACAATGAGGTTGTGGAGCTTGCAGACCTCTGTGACAAAAGATATCCCATTAAGGGTATGAATGTTTGGCGTCCCCATGGCTGGGAGATTATGCAAAACATAGATGGTATCATCCGTGGGGAGATGAGACGTACAAACCATTTGGAGGTTTATTTCCCTCTTCTCATCCCTGAATCTCTTTTTCAGAAGGAGGCTGAACATATTGAGGGCTTTGGTGGAGAGGTTTATTGGGTTACTCATGCTGGTGAGAATAAGCTTGAGGAACGCTGGCTTCTAAGACCAACCTCTGAAACTGCTATGTACCCTGTTTTTTCGCTTTGGATTCGTTCTCATTCTGATTTACCTCTTAAGGTTTTTCAGATTGTTAACACTTTCAGGTATGAGACTAAGCAGACTCGTGCTTTTATACGGGTTAGGGAGATTCATTTTTTTGAAGCCCATACTTGCCATAGAGATTTTGAGGATGCAGAACGGCAGATAGCTGAGGATAAGGAGATAGCAACTCGTTTTTTTAACAAGCTTTGTCTTCCTTTTATTTTCAACAAACGCCCTGAGTGGGACAAATTCGCTGGAGCGTTTTACACGATTAGTATGGACGTTCTCATGCCCTCTGGTAGAACACTGCAGCTTGGTTCTATTCATCAGTACAGAGATAATTTCGCTAAACCCTATGATATCAAGTATGAGGATGAGAATGGTGAACACAAGTATTGTCATCAGACAACATACGGTATGAGTGAGCGTGTAATTGGAGCGATTGTTGGGGTACATGGTGACAATAAGGGCATCGTTTTGCCGCCTGTTATAGCACCTGTTCAGGTTGTGATAGTACCGATAATCTTTAAGGGTAAGGAGAAGATGGTTTTAGATGCCTGTAAGCAGGTGCATAGCGCTCTTGAATCTGCATCTGTTTCTTCGTATCTTGATGAACGTGAGGATACTCCTGGTAGGAAGTATTATGAGTGGGAGTTGAAGGGTGTTCCTGTTAGGGTTGAGGTTGGTCCAAGGGATGTTGAGAAAGGAACTGTTGTTTTAGCTAGACGTGATACTGGTGAGAAGAGGGAGGTGAAGCTAGAGGATGTTGTGAGTGAGGTTCAAAATCTTTTTGAGGATATCAGTAGGAACCTTATTGAAACAGCTAAGAGGCTGTTGGAATCCAGTTTTTTCAGGGTTAAAAACGTTGATGAGGCGAGGGGTAAAAAGGGCATTGTTGAGATTCCCTGGTGTGGCAGGGAGGAGTGTGCTGTTGAGATGGAGAAAGTTCTTGATATGAGAACACTGGGTGAACCATTGGATGCTGAGGAGTGTGATGAGAACTGCCCAGTTTGTGGAGAAAAAGCTAAAACATGGGTTAGGTTAGCAAAAACGTATTGAGGTGATAGGTTATGGGAAAGAGGATATTTAGGGAGATTGTCGCACCGTTTAGTGTTTTTTTGATTGTTGTGGGCTTGGTTTTGTCTTTGATGGGCGCTGTGTGGATATGGTACAGGGGTTTGGAGTTAGGTGTTTTTACGGATACTGTAAATGGTTTAGGCGACTGGAACTATTATTTGTTTGTTGCAGGTTTAGTGTTACTTATAGCAGGCATCTGGTATTTGTATGATTTTTTTAGAAACAAAAAGTTTCTGGTTGAGGAGCTTAAAACTGATAAACGCTCTGAGCTTATTAAAAAAAAGGCTGAACTTGAGGATGTCGTTAAAAAACTCCCCAGTAAGTATGAGAAGATGTTCGAGGAGAAGAAGAGGAAGTTGAAGATAAAGTAGGGTGAAGTTTATCGTAGAGTACTGTGTGGTTCTGGTTGAACCAAAGTACGGTGGCAACGTTGGTGCAGTAGCGCGGAGTATGAAAAACTTTGATGTATCTTCTTTGTATTTGGTTAATCCCTGTGAAATCGATGATGAGGCAAGGGTTAGAGCGATGCATGCTCAGGATGTTTTGGATAATGCAATGGTTTACAGTTGTTTTGAGGATGTTAGAAATGATTTGGATTACTGTGTCGGCACATCCTCTGTTGTTGGAATGAAAGAGAAAAGCTGTTTAAGGAAGGCTGTTTCTCTTAAAGATTTTGCTGAGCAGATTCAGGGTTTTGATGGAAAAGTGGGTCTGGTTTTTGGTAGAGAGGATTATGGGCTTTACAACAGTGAGATAGCGGTTTGTGATGTGTTGGTGAATGTACCAACAAGTGAGGGTTATCCTTCGCTTAATCTATCTCATGCCGTCACTGTTGTCCTCTATGAGTTGTTTACTCATGGTGTTAAACCCAGGGATGTTAAGGGTATGGGTGTTGTTGAGAAGGAGAACCTGAACAGGGTTTTGTGTGAGGTGCTTGATCTCATAGGTTACCCAGCTCATAAGAGGGAGAAGGCGGAGATTATGCTTCGTAGATTAGTCGGTAGAGCTATGCCCTCAATCTGGGAGTACCATACGCTTATGGGAGTAATTGGTGAGGTTATAAGACGGTTGAAGAGGTTTTAGATGGTCTCTATGGAAAAGTAGACTCCATATCCCTTTAAAGCGGTGTAAACTTTGTCAGCGAACCATACCAGGTCATCTATCTCTGCGGATTTACTGCCCCAGTCGTAAACAAAATCGTAGTTTCCTTTTGTTGCTTTGAAGCCCATGTTCAGAAGCTGATTTTTAACCTCAGATGGCGATGATCCTTCGCTGCTGAACAGGAGTTTAAGATATGTTTTCATGGTTTTTCGTTTTTATGTATCTATGGGGCGGTATTAAATGGTTACGATTTATGATAGCATATCAGCAGGGTAGATTGGGAACAGGACAAAGCAGAGCACCAGTATCAATAGAGCGACAAAAAAGAGAATTTTTCTTTTTGTATCTATGGGAGATATATCGTTTAGAGGTGGCGGATGAGCAGTACCGAGTAAGAGGACTATAAATATTGCAAAAAACCACCATCCTGTGAAGAGCAATATAAATATGGAGAACCATCCTGCGTATTTTTGTTTTTCTCCAAGAACCGCTCTTGCGATGTGACCCCCGTCAAGCTGTCCTGCTGGGATAAGGTTTATCGACGTTATTAGCAATCCTACCCATCCTGCGAAGGCTACAGGGTTTAGTGAGAGGGTGTAGCCCGGTGGTATGTTTACAAAGGTTTTGTATATCATGTCGAAGAACAGTGAGCTGCCGAGCATAAGCTCACCCTTTGATATACTTGAGAGTGGAACAACGGTTGATGTCATCACCCCATATATTGTTATTGGCACCGCCACGATGAAACCCGCGAGTGGACCCGCTATCCCAACATCAAACAGTATTTTCCGGTTTGAGAGAGGGTCTCTGCTTGATATCAATGCACCAAAGGTTCCTATGTTGAAGTTTAAAATCGGCGGTACAGGTATAAAGAATGGTAGTGAGGTTTTTATACCATGGATTTTAGAGACATAGTAGTGTCCCATTTCATGTATACCAAGTATGGTTAAGAGGGGTAGGGAGAACAGTAGAAACCCATTCAACAGGTTTTCAAACCTTAAAATAACTATCAGGCTTTCAGTATCCCACATCGTTGTTTTTCCGCTTACCAGCAACGCTCCCGTCAGAGCTGTTGTTATAACAGTCGCAGCAAGCAGGACAAGATTAACCCATGTTGGTATGTTTCTTTTTTCCGGTTTAGGCACAACATATATGGCTGTTTCTCCTGACACGTTTTTTAGTATTGGAATATAACCCTGGTGTGAGAGGTCGATTCTGAGCGATTCGAAATCCTCCTCCAATCTTTCCTCGTTAATTTTGCAGAAAAAAACGATTCCTTCTCTACCAACTTTAACCTCGTAGAATGGAAAGTACCGTCCAACAGATGATTTTAGTTTTTCTAGATCAGCAGGTGTTTTTTCAGAAAAATCTGTTTCGATCATCTTTTCATCCACTTTTTGCAGCTTTGATGAGACCATTGAATAGCGGCGCAGGTTTCATTGGTCTTGATTTAAACTCTGGATGCGCCTGTGTTGCAACAAAGTATCTATGGTTTGGCAGCTCCATGAACTCCATGAGTACCCTGTCTGGGGAGACACCGGAGAAAACGATACCATTTTTTTCAAGAACATCAACGTACTCAGGATTCACTTCATACCTGTGTCTATGCCTCTCATACACAACATCCTTTTTTCCATACAGCTCATAAACTTTTGTTCCCTTTTTGAGATGCGCTGGATATGCTCCAAGTCTCATGGTTGCACCGTATCTTGATTCATGCAGTATATTTATCTGCTCAGGGATGAATGTTATCACAGGATGAGGTGTGTTTTTGTCTATCTCTGTGCTATTTGCTTTCTTTAGGTTACACACATTCCTTGCATATTCGATAACAGCCAGTTGCATTCCAAGGCAGAGCCCCAGGTAAGGGATGTTGTTTTCTCTGCAGTATTTTATCGCTTTTATCTTTCCCTCTATTCCACTTAAACCGAATCCGCCGGGTACTATTACACCATCCAATTTATTCAGCATCTCCAGTTTTTCAGGTTTTTTTTCAAAGGTTTTTGAATCTATCCATTCTATTACTGGTTTTAGTCTGTTGAACCATGCAGCATGTTTTACCGCCTCTATAACTGAGATGTATGAGTCAAATAGTTGGAAGTCCCCTATGTCAAAGTATTTTCCAACTATACCTATTTTAACAGGTGTTTTGAAACCTTTGATTTCCTCCACAAATTTTCTCCATCTGCTGCTGTTGCTCTTTCCTCCATGCAGATTGAGTTTTTTCAGTATCTTTTTAGAAAGTCCTTGTTCTTCAAAGAGTAGAGGTACAGCGTATATGTTATCCAAGTCTGGATCTGAGAAAACATCGTCCACATGGACGTTGCAGAATAAAGCGATTTTTTCCTTACGAACGTCATCCAAGGGTTTTTCTGATCTGGCTATTATGAAGTCGGGTTGTATACCTATTTCCCGTAGCAGTTTAACTGAGTGTTGTGTGGGTTTGGTTTTTTGTTCACCAAGTGTGGTTAGAGCTGGGACGTAGGTAACGTGTATGAACAGTATACTTTCTTCCTCAAGTTTCATTTGACGAGTCGCCTCTAGGAAAAGCACGTTTTCATAGTCTCCAACGGTTCCACCTATTTCCACAAGGACAAAGTCAACTTTTTCTTCCTGAGTCGCTCTTTTTATTCTACGTTTTATTTCATCTGTGACATGGGGTATGGGTTGCACGGTTTTTCCAAGGTACTCGCCTTTTCTTTCTTTTTCTATAACCGCGCTGTATACTTGACCCGTGGTTATGTTGTGGTGTTTAGGTATGTTTTTGTCAAGAAAACGCTCATAGTTTCCAAGGTCTTGGTCTATTTCTCCACCATCCTCTGTTACCCAGACTTCACCATGCTCCGTCGGCCTCAGTGTTCCTGCATCATAGTTTATGTAAGGATCTATCTTCATCGCTGTAACATTGTAACCGTAGAACTGTAGAATCTTGCCTATGGATGCAGTTGTTATGCCTTTCCCTAAACCAGATATTACTCCTCCCGTAACAATGATATAATGAACCATCCCTATCAACAGTACATACGAATAGTTAACCATCTTTAAATGGTTTTGGTTTTATTATGCATCTTTTTCAAACGTTTCTTTTAGAAACTCTTCGATTTCCTCAGCCTTTGCCTTTCTCGGGTTTGTTTTCATTAAACCATCGTTTTCTGTTTCTCTGGCAATCTGAGGGATCATTTCATAGAATTTTTCACCGAGCGTTGAAAGTGGAGGTATCCCAAGTTTTTCGTTCACTTCTTTAACCCAGTTTACAACATCTTTGGTTGTTTTTAACCCAAGCACCATGGCGATGTCCTTGTATCTGCTGGTGGCTGATGCGTTGAAGGATATGATGTGTGGTAGCAGCATGGCGTTTATCTTACCATGTGGTATGTTGAATCTCCCTCCTATCTTGTGGGATAACGCATGGCATATGCCCAGTCTTGAGTTTGCGAAACCGATTGCCGCCATAAGGTTTGCATAGTGCATCATCTCTCTGCTTTTTTTGTCACCCTCCACCGCTTTTATGATGTTTTCACCTGCTATTTCGACTGCTTTTAAAGCCATGGTGTCAGCAGGGAGATTATCTATAGTAGAGGTGTATGATTCGATTGCATGTGTTAATGCATCCATCCCTGAGTATGCCGTTGTTTCTTTGCTCATACTCATTACTAAACTGGGGTCATATACCGCTCTGTCGCATATCAAAGCTTCACCAACAAGACCATGTTTTACACCATCGTTGTCGATTACAACAGCTGCTGCGGATATACCTGTTCCTGTACCAGAGGTAGTTTCTACACCTATGAGTCTGGTTTTTTTCTCCACAAAAGGCACTCCTTTTTGGTACATGGTTTTTAGGTCGATGTTTCTTTGGGATAGTAAAACAAGTGCGAGTTTGGTGGCATCAATTACTGAACCGCCACCAATGGCTGCGACACAACCGGGTTTAACTCTTTCAATGGCATCCTTTAGATTGTAAACATCCTGTTCCAGTGGTTCACCTGTTTTACTGCTTCTTTTAAACTCTATGAATTCAACGTCATTCTCTATCTTTTGTGTTATTTTTGTTTTAACCGATGGTGACACTATGATAAGGTCACAATCTTCTATAGTATGTTCAAATGTTCCGTAACCAAACAGTATTCTGCCGGGGGTGTAGAGTTTAGGCATGAAACCAGGTATTCAAACCATTGGTTGAAATATTTTTTGCAGAACGTTTACAAGGATTTTTTTTGTGGAAATTCGAACAGCTTAAATATAAAATCGATATATATGTTAGCACGTATAGGGCCTTAGGGAGGCGTTAGATGAAGGGCGAGAAAGACAATGGGTGTGTGTTGACATCTGTGATAGAGTCTGAGATAAAAATACTTAAAAGACATATTGATATCCTGAAGGCTGTGATTGAGAACGAACCCGTTGGTATAATAAAACTGTCTGAAGCCACGGATTACCCTCAACATACGATTAGGTATTCGTTGAGGATACTTGAGCAGGAGGGAATCATAGAACCTTCATCAAGAGGTGCTGTTACCACAAAGGAACTTGAGAAGTTGATGAAGTCTTTAAAGAAGTCACTCAGTAACATACGTGGCGACCTTGAGGAGATATCAAAGAGCATTGAGGTAAAAATGTAAAAGCCTCGGTAACTCAGTTGGGAGAGTGCACGGCTGAAGACCGTGATGTCGAGGGTTCAAATCCCTCCCGAGGCATAAACTACAATTTTTTGTCAAAAAAACTATAAAAAAATCGGGTGAATTTATCACCCTTTTATCTTCGATTACCAAATATGTTTTTTTTTACATCCGTGCTGTAAATATTGTTAGATGGTTTTTTAGTTTCATGGACTGAAGCGTTTTTTGGTTTTTCCAATCAACGTTTATCTTTGAAACAGTTTGGTTTCCGCAGATAGTCATTTGTTCCTCACCTCCTTGCCGAAAAAAGTTGTCGGATAATAGGAGTATACGACGTGTGGTATATACTGGTATGTACAAAACCATATAAGCGTGGAAAAAATTAATACATAATAATAATTTTAAACATCTTTAGTCATATTTAGAAACATTTTTTGTCAGATAAATCTCTTTAGAGTAATCCTATGGTTGGTCTGGGTTGAACACAGCGTACACAAGGTAATGATCGCTTTGACTCTTGGTTACATCATCCATGATGCCGACGTTCAAGTAGTTGTTTACGGTTGCATTGTTTATTATTATACGGTCATAGGTGTTGCTGCTTGCTGCGACTGTTGTGTCCATATCGTTGGTCACAATCCAATCCCACTTTTTGAAATGCTGAAAGTTACTTTCATCATAGTATGAGCCATCCGCGTTGAGATCCCCGAGGATTATTGTATCATTCTCAGGTGAACCCACAAGACTCTGCAGGTTTGAGAGCTCAATTGACACGTTACTTGGCTTGGTGTGAATCGTGTACAATGTGAACGTCCAGTTGTTTACATTGAAGGTTGCCTCCAGCGGCGGTCGTTCAAACTCACTCTGCTCTTCAGCAGTCCAGTCATGAACGTTTAACAGAGTGGTTCTGTTGTTGTAGAAAACAGCATACTGTTCCTTGCTGTTTGTTCTACCAGCTCTCTCGCTGATGATGTAGTTGTACGAAGGTAGTTTTTCAGCCAGTTTCTTTATAGCTGTTCCAGATGAGTCTCTTATCTCCTGAACTATGAACAGGTCGTAGTCATCGAGTTTCTCAGCGTAGTAGTTGAGAAGGGTTTCATTGGATGCCTTACTCTGTCCAAAAATCTGTAGATTCCATGATGCTATCGAGAAGTTATCTGCTGAAAAAAACACCTCACTACCTTCATTGTTGTTCTCGTTGAACCAGTTTGGCTGAGGTATCTCGCTGAGACAACCATTTAACTGCACCATTAACGTTAGTGTTGCCATCATAACCAATATCGTTTGTTTTTTCATCCCATCCACTCTCCCCCTATCGTTTAACCCCTAATAAAACATATCACTTCATTTAAAAACCAGGTTTTCCTCCTAGCTTTTATGAAGTAAAAAAAAGAGTAACATTTATCTTATACTATGAGATATCTGCCGCTGAGTGGGGACGGTGAGAGGTTTTTAACCCCAATTTTTCATCTCAATACCTCCCCCACCACCGTCCTCACACTCCGTTTTTATATTAAATCAAGCGTTTTTAGGAGGAGAAAAGTTTAAGATACCCTATACGATATTATATCTGGGGAGTAATATGAAAAAAAAGCTGATGGGCCTATTGGTTTGTATGCTGTTGGTTTCTACGGTTCTTCCGGTAGCATCGGTTGGCGGAAGGGCGGCGCAGAACATGGATGTTAAACCGGTGAAACTCCTCTTATTTGATCAGGATGGTAGTGTAACGCAGGAGATAATGACTTTATCTGGAAAGGAAACATTTAATGTTTGGAGCATTCTATCCAAACTTGTTGAGAAGATACAGTCAGCAGAGGATTACAATGGTGTTATACAAACCGTGAAGAATCTTCGTGAGAAGCAGAACAACAGGTTTATCCAACTATTGACCGATGCGCTCATGAAAAGGAAACCGTTTATGAAGAAACTGTTTATTGTGAGCTACGGCAGCGGATACAGGTTCAACCCGCTTAAAACCAGTGAATTTGCTGTTAAGAAAAGGTTTGCATTCTGGCATTACTCAGGTAAGTCACCGATTTCATCATCCAGTAGAACGGTTATGGTGGATCCTTATCCGTTCCAAATGAAGGTTTTAAATGGTTGGCAGCTTGGTATCATGAGAGGTTTCTCAGGCGTTTATGTTTACATGCCTGACACGACCTCTAGCAGGTACAACACATTTTTCATAGGTTTTACGTCTCACGCTAGGGGAATGGACATCGCTACCTTGTTATCATGAGGTGAGAAAAGAGGTTTGTAAAACTATACTTATAACCCTTTTTTTGTTTTTTTTGAGCTTATATGTTGTTTGGAGGTACTTAGAAATTATTTGTGGATGAGTCTTGCTCATCCACCGTTCTTTCAATTTAACTTCAAAAATTCAATTTTTCTCAGATACAAAAGTAAATCAAATTTTAGCACATAGCATAAGACTCTAGGATAACTGCAAGAT
>Ga0164318_10000937_pt1 | contig 24439 bp, 19 predicted proteins | sample GuaBasSedimGuay9_FD_113734 | JGI IMG/M metagenome (GOLD analysis project Ga0164318, IMG submission 113734) | Subseafloor sediment microbial communities from Guaymas Basin, Gulf of California, Mexico - Guay9, Core 4571-4, 0-3 cm | ecosystem: Environmental > Aquatic > Marine > Hydrothermal vents...
CTGATAAAAAGTATGAATGGATGTTATCTTTAGGATTAGTAGTTACGATTGTTTGGCTCTATATAGAATTATTAAGATTCATTGCGATCATAAGTAGTAGTAGAAAATAACTTTAAAACAAGTAATTTGATTTCAAAATTACTTGTTTTTTTTTACGATTTTTTTTTACACAAATGAATAATTATAAATAATGGTAGGTTATTTTAAATAGGACAGGGTAAATGAACTATCGTATATTTTAAGCTACCAGAGTAGGAGAACTATTATGAATCTACATAATATGCCTAAAGGAACAGATACAAGTAACTATTTTCGTGATTTAACGATTAAAGGAGACACGAATTTAGAAGAAAAACAACGAGATAAGAATTCAACAGATGACAGTGTAAAAGCTTCGAAAATTAATAGAGAAAATAATATGCTTTCTTTTTTTGGTGAGGTTACTGTTTCAAACTGGGTAGCTATCTTAATCATCGGAACTGTAGTAGGAATTATCTTTTATGCGATAGTTGTTAAATAGATGAGAACACGAAATTTTGTCCATCGTGTGGTGCAGAAATTATTACTACTGGACAAAGAAAAACTTATACCGCTCCTAGGCCTTTTGAAAAAAATTCAATTGATGAAAGTCAAAACTATCATTATCAAAAATCTGCTTTTAAAGGAAAACAATTTAGTACTGGAACAAGCGGAAGTATTAGCTTTTGTGGGAGAAAAAAGAAAGGCTTTTTAAGAAGAATAATAAAACTTGGAGTAATAGTTACTATTATTTATGTTGCTGCTGTGGCGATTTTTGGAAACAGTGGAATATATAATGTTCATACTGGAACAGCAATTGATTATCAAACATATGAAATGGTTCAAGAAACAGATTCTTTCACAGTAGATACTCCAGAGATTTTTGTGACTTTTTCAATTCAAGATTATGATATCGGAACTGATATTACTGCTAAATGGATATCAGTAACTCAAGATAATTATGTTATTGCAACTTCGGTAATCACAACAACTGAGGATGCTCAAAATGCTTATTTTAGTCTTTCAAAACCAACTGATGGTTGGCCTGCAGGTGAGTATGAAGTTCAATTTTTAGATGAAGAAGGCCTTGTTACTTCAATAATGTTTACAGTAGAATAATAATAGAAAAAGGATTTCTTTAAAGGAATCTTTTTTATTTTAACGATTTTTCATAAGAAATTCATATATTTTTGATATAATTAAAATTAGAATAGATAAAAAAGTTTTTACAGTCTAATATAAAATTAAAAAAATAGTATTTATAAGATTATAATAATTTATTATAATTTGTAACCGACATTAGAAAGGGGCTTAACTATGCCAGAGAATATGGATTACGCATTATATTTTAATATTATCTTTTTTTCAGTAATCGCAATTGGATTTATAGTAGGATATATAAGAGGGTATAAAAAAACGTTGTTTGCTTTAGTTGCAATGTCGATTTTTTATGCGTTCTTTTTTATAACAATCGATCAGGTAGTAAATCAATTATGGGTATTACGCATCCCGTTTGCTATCGATTATCTTACTTCCTATTTACCTGATTTAGCGGGACTAAGTACAATTGGAGAAGCTGTCTTTAAAATGTTAGAAGTGTACGTTGGAGATCAAATGGGGGATACTTTATCAAATACAATGTTTATATCATTTGTAACTGGTCTTTCTCAATTTGTTTTAAAACTTATTTATACATTATTCTATTTCACATTTGGACAAGTTATCTTTAAATGGTTAGTGTTTATTTTCCGTCTTTTATTTATTAAAAATAAAGCGGCAAACATGGCTGGAGTGGCTAAACCAAAAAGAAATCGTAAAAACAAACTTACAAGAAAAGAAAAAAGAGCACAAAAAAAGGAATATGAAAAACAATTAAGACTTAATAAAAAATTAAAATCAAAAGAGAAAAAGCCGCTTTTAGGAGCTGCTTTTGGAGCAATGAAAGGAGCAGTTACTGCTTTTGTTTCACTAATTGTAATTGGTGGAATGTTAAATATGTCTGAGAGCCTATTAATGGTTCTAGCGGATGACGGTGGAGATAGCGCGATTGTTTATGAAGAACCAATTTATTTATCTTCAACATATCATCGTGAGTTTTCAACAATGCCTGTTGAACTGGCTAGTGGACTACCCGTTCCATCTGAATTACAAGCTCAAATTACTCAGGCTAGAGATATGGTTACAGCATTTAACAGTAATCTTTTCGTTCAAAGTGCTTCCACAATTTTAATTACAAGTCCAGAATATTCAGAACCAATTGCCATGCATCTTTATTTGTTTGATGCGGTTTTTTCGTTTGATTTTGATGATAATCAAGTAATGCTTAGAAACGAAATTAATGTTTTTGCTGAAGCAGGAGCAATTATATTAAATTCTGATTATATGGAATCAAATGATTTAAGTGATATCTCTTCTGAAGAAATTATCGACGTTTTTAATCAAATTTCAAAAAGTGATTTAATTACAACATTAATTCCGCTAGGAATTGAGGTTGGAAGTGATTATTTTGATATGCCAGTCGATATGCCAGTTGATGATTTATATGCGATTGATTGGGAAAGTGAATTGATGACATTAGGAGCAATTGTTGCGGTTGGATTTGATTTAGTAAATACTGCCGGAATCTTAGATGATTCTACTGATTTAGAAACAGTCACAATTGACGGAGATGAAGTTGAAGACTTATTTGATTCACTAGCAGATTCTGAACTTGCAACATTAGCTGCCTATGTAGCTATTGAACCATTACTTGAAGAAATGGGTGGTGACTTTAGTGCGATAATTACTGTCCCTGCAGATTTAGAGTGGGATGATGAATTTACTGCTTTTGGTCAAGTTGCTAAGGCAGTACTGGATACTGGAATTACTGTAGGAGACTTAGAAAGTGCTGACCCTTCTGTTTTAATTGGAGCACTTGCGGATATGGACTTTACAATTTTATTAAATTCAGAAATCGTTAGTCACGCTCTTAAAAATATTTTCTCAGGTGATGCCGGACTTGATGGGCTCGATATGATCATCGTTCCTGATGGAATTGTTTGGTTTGATGTTTATGATGACGGTGGCAACTTAGTTGCTGCTGGTGAACTTAGAAATATTTTAACAGCAGTTAACGCGATTACAGATGTTGCTGGTGGGTTTGATTTTGAAAATTTAGATTTTGAAATTATTGCTGATTTTGATGACCCAGCGATTGATGCAATATTTGATTCGAATATTTTAGTTGCCTCGATTTCAGGGTATTTATTAGATATGGATTTAGGGGATACACCACTAGTTATTCCTGATTCTGTTTTAGATAGTAATGACTATATTTTAAGCAGTGAATTAAAAGCGATTGCTAACTCAGCAAGAGTCTTAGTTACTGACTTAGCATGTGATGATGGTGATACAGTTTGTGAAGAAACTGGCTTTGATATCGCTAAAGCCTTTGGCTTAAGTGATACAGCAATTGATACTTTAACATCATCAGACATTTTAGCTGCAACAATCGGCCAATTAATTATTGATAGTGGTGGCGATATGTTAACAATTCCAAATAGTGCTTTAATGACAATAGCTGTTGATTCAGTTGATCAAGATGTTGTTTCAAAAGGGGAAATTAAGAAATTATTCCAAGCAGTTTCAGTTCTTGGTTTTGATGATTTAGATAATATGGAATTTGATGCTTCAATTATTCAAAATCTAGGGTTAGAACTTGAACCAACAACACTGGATCAAACTAAATCTGATAAGTTATTTGGTTCGCGAATCGTGCTTGCTACTTTATCAGATATGTTATTTGAACAAACTGAAGGAGCAAACAGTGCTTTAGCAGTTCCTTACTTTGATGTTGATGGAGTTGCTGTAAGAGCATATGACGCAGGTGATGATCTTGAATATCTTTCAACAGCTGAACTAGAAAATGTTTTACAAGCTTTACTTAGTTTAGATATAACTGATTTTGCTGATGTAGATGGGTTAGATCTTAATTTAATTATTGATAATTCAGCAATTTTATTAGATTCTGCGATTTTACACGCGACTATTTCTAAACAAATGTTTGATTTAGGTGGCGACATTTTAGCAGTACCTTATAAGGATGAAAATGCTAATCTAATTAGAATAACTGTTGGGGATGCTTTGGCAGAAACTGACACTGAATATATCGCTAAAACTGAAATTGAAAATATTTTAGATGGCCTTGAAATTTTAGATATTTCTGATATTAGTAGTTTTGATGGAACAGTTGATTTAGCTTCTATTACCTCAGAACCAGGAAATATTGATACCTTACTTAGTAGTGCAATTATTCATGCAACAATTTCTGATCAGTTAATTAATCTTGATACTGATGGAACAATTAAAATTCCTTATCTTGAAGAAGATAATGCCACTGCAGTTAGAGTAACAGTTGGTGATGTTGGTTTTGAAACTGAATATGTTACAAAAGATGAAATTAACGCAATGGTTGATGCTTTAGATGTTTTAGGAATCGTTGATTTTGAAAGTTTTGATGGAACTCTTGATTTAGCTTCAATCACTTCAGAACCGGGGAATATGGATATCTTATTAAGTAGTGCAATTATTCATGCTACAGTATCAAAACAGTTAATTGATCTTGATACTAGTGGAACTATTTTAGTTCCGCATTTAGAAGAAGATAACGCCACAGCTGTTAGAGTTACAGTTGGTGGAGTAGGTCATGAAACTGAATACGTTACAAAAGATGAAATTAATGCAATGATCGATGCTTTAGATATTTTAGATATTATTGATGTTGAATCATTTGATGGAACAGTTGACTTAGGTGTATTAACAGTTGGAAATAACATGGCAACTGTGTTATCATCAGCGATTTTACAAGCAACAATTTCTAAACAACTAATCGATTTAGATACAAACGGAACAATTGATTTACCTTACTTTAAAGAAGATGATCTTACAAAAGTAAGATTTACAGTTGGAACAGGAGCAAGTGAAACTGAATATGTTTTAAAAGCAGAACTTGAGGCAATGATTGATGCTATGGATGTTTTAGATATTGATGATATCGAAACGTTTGATGGTAGTGTTGATCTAAGTGTTTTAACTGTAGGTAATAATATGGATACAGTATTAGCCTCAGCAATGATTCAAGCAACTGTCTCTAAACAAATTATTGATTTAACTACTAATCCAGCTATGGCAGCAACGTTTATTGTTCCTTACTGGGCAGAAGATAATACAACAAAAATTAGAATCAGTGTTGGGGATCCGCTTCAAAATACTGATACAGATTATATTTTAGCATCAGAAATCTCAGCAATGATTGATGGACTAGATATTTTAGGAATTACAGATGTTGAAACTTTTGATGGTTCAATTGATTTAACTGGTTTCTATGATGAAACAAACCGTAATATTTTACTTTCCTCATCAATTATGCAAGCAACAGTTTCTAAACAATTAATTGATCTAGGTGATGCTATTTTACTTATCCCGGTTCAAGACGTTGATACTGTCCAAGTACGGGTTACTGTTGGAGCGTTAACAGAAGTTACTGAATATGTTAGTAAAACTGAAATTGGTGCGATGTTTGAAGCCTTAGAAGTATTAGGCTTTGATGATATTAATAATTTTAGTGGAAATATTGATTTAAATAATGTTTACGGAACAACTAACCAAGATGTTATTTTAGGAAGTGCTGCAATGCATGCAACAATTTCTAAACAAATGAAAGACTTAGGTCCAGCTGTACTATATGTTCCTAATACTGATATTGATGGAGTTAGTATTCAAAAAACAGTTTTAACAACTAACTTTATTGAAAAAAATGAAATTAAAGCAATGATTAATGCTTTAGAAATTTTAGGAATTACGGATATTAATAATTTTAGTGGAACATTCGATTTAACGGCTCTTGCAACTGAGGCTTCCCAAAATACATTGCTCAGTTCAGCTTCAATTCATGCGACAATTACTAAAACTTTATTAGATTTAAATAGTGCCGTTTTAATTGTTCCTCATTACACTCAAGCAGGTGAAGTGCCAGGAAACGAAATCCGTAAAACAGTTAGTGGTACTGAATTTGTAGTTAAAGCTGAAATTAAAGCATTAATTAACTCATTTAATACGATGGGATATAGTGATTTAGAGAGCTTTGGAGCTGGAATTGATTCTTCTAAATTCTTTAGTGGAAGAGTAGTCTTATTATCGTCATCTTCAATTCAAGCTACTTTATCAGATAAGATGTTAAATGATACAGGTGGAGAACTTATTGTACCTGATGCTAATGTTAATACAACAGCAGATATTCGTTTAGTTCAAGCAGACGTCACTTATATTGAAATTGGTGAAATGAATGCGATTTTAGATGCGCTTGATGAACTTGGTTTAACTGACTTCTCAGCAATGGCTTTCTCACCAGCAAATGTCTTCACAGTTGATTATAATTTAATCTTTGCTAGTGCAAGTATTCAAGCAACAGTTTCAGCAAATATCTTACCTACAGCTAATTTAGAAACAGTTGCTGCCGGAACAGCAGGATTAATTGTCCCAGCTTACTTTAGACAAGACATCACAGTTGATGGCGTAGCTGAAAAACATATTGAATTAGTTGAACTTAAAGCCTTACTTGGAGCTTTAAAAGTGCTTGGAGTAAATGACTTTAACGGTGGAATGGATGCTGGCGTTATCACAAACCTAGATGAAGCAAAATTAACAGAAATGTTAATTAGTGGATCAGTCCATACTACCATTGATAACATGATGCGTGGTAATTCAAATATTGCTTCTAAAATTCCAGATTTAGCGCTTGCTAGTCCAGCTAAACTATACAAAGCAAACTTGATTTCTAAAACAGAAATTACAGCCTTTATCTTAGCGACACAAACAATTGCTAGTGGTTCATTCACATCAGTTGACTTCGATGTAAATGATCTTACTGGACTTACAGCGGCTGAGCAAGATACAGTCGCAACAAGTATGATTGTTAGAAATATGTTAACACCTGACTTAGTTAATACAGTGGCCCCTGCAAAATCGTATACTATTGAGGCTTCAGATTATATGAATAATGATACAGGAACATTCTTAACTAAATCAACTGTCTTGTTACTAGTTTCATAGGACAATGATTTTAAATAATAAAGAATTAAGGCTGATTTTCAGCCTTTTTCTTTATTGGTTTTAAAGGAAAAGAAAAAAGCATTCATTACTATTGTAAAAAGTTAGTTAATCATATATAATACAATAGTATAAATCAGTGATAAAGATGTAGTACTTAAAAGTTTAATATTAAAGAGAAAAGCATATTGGTGAGAGTGCTTCATATTAAATTTAAGGAATTCATCTTTTAGAGGTATTAATCATACCCGTAAATCTTGCGTTAAAAGATTTAAGCGCTAGTTTAATTACTAGAACTAAGGTGGTACCGCGGATATATTGTTCGTCCTTTTATAGGGCGGACTTTTTTTATAGTAAAGGAGTGAAAGTATGAAAGTTTATGAAAGATTAGATGAAATAAAAAAAGAAGCTGAGGAACATATTTCTTTAGTGAAAAATGTACATGCCTTAAATGAGGCAAAAGCTAAATATTTAGGTAAAAAAGGATCTTTTAGTGAAGTTATGAAGTTAATGAAAGATTTACCGAAAGAAGAAAAACCTAAATTTGGAAAAATGACTAATGAGGCAAAGCAAGTTATTCTTAGTTATATTGAAACCCAAAGAAAAAAAATTGAAGATGCGATTGTTTTAGAACAATTGAAAAATGAAACAGTTGATGTAACTTTACCAGGAAAAGAATTTACAATAGGGAATACCCATTTGTTAACGCAAATTCAAGAAGAAATTGAAGATCTTTTTATTGGAATGGGATATGAAATAATGGAAGGTCCAGAACTCGAGATTGATGAATACAATTTTGAAAAATTAAATCTTCCTAAAGATCATCCAGCAAGAGATATGCAAGATACTTTTTATATTACGGAAGAAACATTGTTAAGAACACATACTAGTCCTGTACAAGTAAGAACAATGTTAAATAATGTTGAAAAAGGACCAATTAAAATTATTTGCCCAGGTAAAACATATCGTCGTGATGCCGATGATGCAACACATTCTCATCAATTTATGCAAGTTGAAGTTTTAGTAGTAGATGAAAAAGCAACAATGTCTGATTTAAAAGGAACATTACTTGTTTTAGCTAAGAAGTTGTTTGGTGAAAAACGCCAAATTAGATTAAGACCATCATATTTCCCTTTTACTGAACCTAGTGTTGAAGTTGATATTAGTTGTCATAATTGTAATGGTAAAGGGTGTAATATTTGTAAAGGTACTGGATGGATTGAAATTCTTGGCGCTGGGATGGTAAACAATAATGTTTTAGAAGCATGTGGCTATGATCCAAAAAAATATCAAGGGTTTGCTCTTGGAATGGGAGTAGAACGAATCGCGATGCTTAAATATGGAATCAATGATATTCGAGCATTTTACACTAACGATATTCGTTTTAATAAACAGTTTAAATAATGAAGAAGGATTTAGTATTAATAATTAATGGTGCTGGAACAACTGGCTCTGAATTAAAATCACTTTATGTCCATCTTGCTAAGAACAAAAACTACTATGTTTATTATCCAGGCTTTTTACCTGGCGGATTTGTTGGAGATTATTTTCCGAAATCAACTACTACTAAGTTTATTGAGTTTATTGATGAAACCTTAGAAATAATTAATGAAGATTTTAGAAAAGTCTATTTAATTGGTTATAGTCTCGGGGCTTCAACTGCGGCAATAATCGCCGCTAGAACAGATAAGATTGACAAACTTGTCTTAATCTCTCCGATTATTAAAAACCCTAATTACCGTAAATTTTTAAATGGACTTGGACACAGTATTTCATATTCGAAACATTTAACAAGAGTTCAAAAAATCTTTTTTAAAGAATTTATTGTTAGATTTATGCGTGTATCTAAAATTCATATATGGCATTTACAAATGTATTTACATTATACGAAAAAATATTTAAAAATGATTACAACAAAAACGTTAATCATTGAAACTTTAAAAGATGAAATGGTGAAGAAAAAATCAATTGATCTTTTAGTAAAATCAATTAAAAATGAAGTAACAAGATACCCAGTAGATTCAAGTCATTTCTTATTTTTTGACCGTGCTGTAAGAAATGATGTTATTGCGAAAATATCTTCGTATTTAGAGGAGGAATAAAAATGAAAGTATCATTAAACTGGTTAAAAGAGTTAGTTGATGTGAATGTAAGTATTCAAGAACTAGCTGATAAATTTAATATTCATAGTGCTGAGGTTGAAGATTACTATGCACTATGTAATGCAACTAATTTAGTAGTTGGTTACGTTACTGAAAAAACACCACATCCTAACGCTGATAAACTTAGTGTTTGTAAAGTTGATATTGGGGGAGAAATTTCGCAAATAGTTTGTGGAGCACCAAATGTTGACGCAGGTCAAAAAGTGATTGTTTCCTTACCAGGAGCAATCTTGCCAGGAAACTTCAAAATTAAGAAATCTGTGATTAGAGACGTTGAATCTAGCGGGATGATTTGTAGTTTAGATGAACTTGGAATTGATAAAAAATATCATAACGAAGACGGAATTCATGTTTTACCAAGTAATGCAACAGTTGGGGCTAATGCGATTGAAGAAATGGCTTTAAATGATGAAGTAATGGAACTTGATTTAACGCCAAACCGTGCTGACTTACTTTCAATGATGGGACTTGCTTATGACACCGCGGCAATTTTAGATACAAAAGTTCATTTGAATACCCCTCATGTTGAGGAAATTGCTGAAGAAAATAAAGTTAAGATAAAACTTGATACGCCAAACTGTATGTCATATTATGTCCGGGTTATTAAAGATATTGAAATTAAAGAAAGTCCACAATATATGCAATCACGTTTAATCGCAGCAGGGATTAGACCAATTAATAACGTTGTTGATATTACAAATTATGTCATGTTAGAAACAGGACAACCACTTCATGCTTTTGATTATGATTTAGTTGATTCTAAAATTATAACTGTCAGAATGGCAAAAGATAATGAAAGGTTTAAGACATTAGATGGTAAAGAAAGAATCTTAACAAAAGATGATATTTTAATCACAAATGATCAAAAAGGTATTGCCCTTGGAGGGGTAATGGGTGGCTTTGATACAGAAGTTGTTGATACTTCAAAAACAATTTTACTTGAAAGTGCTGTTTTTGATCCGTATCATATTCGTAAAACATCAGCACGCCTTGATTTAAGAAGTGAAGCATCAAACCGTTTTGAAAGAAAGGTTGATCCTTTTAGAACCGTGCTTGCTTTAAATATGGCTGCCGAATTATTCACTAAATACGCCAGCGGAAAAGTATTAAAAGGGATTAGTGTAGTAGATAATATTGATAAAGAAGAAATCAAAATTGATTTATCTTTAGAAAAAATCAATAATTATTTAGGAACTAGTTATTCTTTAGAACTTGTAAAAGAAACTTTAAGAAGACTTTCATTTGATTATGAACTTAAAGGAACATTGTTTACTATAACTGCTCCTTCTAGAAAACAAGATATTAAGACGTATCAAGATATTATTGAAGAAGTTGGGAGAATTATCGGGTATGATAAATTACCACTTACCTTACCTAAAGTTGTCTCACAAGGAAAACTTTCAGATTATCAAACCTTTAGAAGAAAACTAAAAAGAACAATGACTGCTTTGGGGTTAAATGAGGTTATCTCTTATTCATTATTAAATGAAGAAAAAGTTTATGATTTTGTTTTAGGGAAAGCTAAAATTGTTAAAGTAGCAATGCCAATGAGTAAAGACCGCGCTGTCATGGCACTAACACCGATAAATGGCTTGCTAGATGCAGTTAAATATAATACTGCTAGAAAAAATAAAGATTTATTCTTTTTTGAGTTAGGTAAACGCTATGAAGTCGATAATGAAAAACTATTACTTAGTGGAGCTTTAACTGGTGAATTATCAAATATTGCTTGGCAAGGTAAAAAAGAAGTAATTGATTTCTTTACCGTAAAAGGGATTTTAGAATCATTATTTGATAAACTAGGGTTAAGCCATTTATATTTTGAAGCAATGGAAGATTATCAAAACTTACATCCAGGACAATCAGCTTATATTAAAGATAGAACTGGAATTATTGGGTTTGTAGGGAAACTCCATCCAAAATATGAAAGCAATAACGATTTAAAAGATACTTTTGTTTTTGAACTTGATGTCTTAAAAATGTATCAAGTAAAACGGCCACTTAAAAAAGTTAAAGAAATTAATAAATTCCCAAGTATTTATCGTGATATCGCAGTAGTGGTAGATGATAAAGTAACAGCGAAACAACTGACTGATACGATTAATAAAGCAGGAAAAAGAATGCTTGTGGATGTTAATGTGTTTGATTTATATGTTGGAGAAAACTTAGGTGAAAACAAAAAATCTTTAGCCATAAGAATGGAATTTAGAGATGCGACTAAAACACTAGAAACAGCTGATGTTGAAGCTAGAACTAAAGAGATTTTAGGAGCTATTAAAAAACAATTGAACGCAGAACTTAGATAGAAAAAAATACCAAGACATTTATTGTCTTGGTATTTTTTACATGTTATAAAAGAGATCTTTTATTAATTTATTTATATCTTTTGTTTCAATTCCTGAATACGGGAAAATAATACTATTAGAATCATTTATTCTTTCATAATATAATGAATAACGTTCACAATTTCTAATGAAAGTATTCAAATAGTATTTTGTTTTAAAGTCTAAAATGACATGAAGATTACTATCGTTTCCCCGAATGGAGAAATTGTTATGTTTATTTTGACTTATTAAAGCATTAGTAATTGCTTCGTTTTTCTCTTTGTACAAGTTATAGAGTTTCTTAGTGTGTCTTCTAAAACATCCTTCTTTCATATAACGTGATAGGGTTAACTGTTCTAACTTTGATACACCTTGAGAGAAACGTGAATAATTCTCTTTGTAAATGTTATATAATGGTACAGGTAAAATCATAAAACTAAGGCGTAAGGATGGTAAAAAGATCTTTGAAAAAGAGCCCATATAGATAACGTTCTCACCATTGTTGTAACTGTGAATTGAAGGGACTGTATAACTGTTATAACGTAGAAAATAGTTATAATCATCTTCAATTATATAAGAATTATTTTGTTTACTCCATTTAATAATATCGTTTCTACTTCTAACTTTAATAACCTCTCCAGTTGGATAAATATTGGAAGGAGAGATATATAAATAATCAGCCTTAATTCGTGAAATCTCTTTAATCGTTTTACGAGGTTTTAAAGTATAGTTATATGCTCTAAAAACATCCATTGCTTTTTTGAATTCAGGTGTTAAATATGTAACACTTTTTTTACGAGAGATGTTTAGTAAGATATGAAGAAGGTTTTGAATCCCAGGACCAATAACAATTTGATTAACATCACATTTTACATCTCTTTCAGTTAAAACATATTTACGGATTTCTTCACGTAGTTCAAGTTCACCACGAGGGTCGCACTCAGTGTAGAGTTTTTCTGATTCATAATTGATAACCTTATTAATAATTGCTTTGTAGTTTTTAATATCAAATAAATCTTCAGTTAGTTTTGTATTCGGATGAAAAGGAGTGATAATCGGTTCAACTAGAGGTTTATGTTTAGAGTGCTCAAGTAAATCCACAGCTAAAACAACATACCCACTACGAGGAATGCTTGTTATGTAACCTTCAATTAGTAATTGATTATATGCTTTTTCAACTGTAGTAGTACTAATATCAAGCCGTTTAGCCAACGAGCGGATTGACTCTAGTTTAGTATTTTTTTTATATTCGTTTCTTCTTATTTTGTATTTAATATCTTCATAAAGTCGTTGATATAAGGGGATATTCATTTTTTCCATGTGACCACCTCAAAATAATATTTTTTGTATGTTTCAAAAGAGACACACTTTCATTATAATATATTGTAAAGATAAATAAAAGGAGGAATTAAAATGAAATCTAAAAAAACTGAACAAATTGTTTATGGAGGGTTATTTGTAGCAATTGTTTTTGTATCAACATATTTTATTCAAATCCCTACAACAGGAATAAGTGGAGGATTAATTCATTTAGGAAACATTGCAATGTTTAGTATTGCCTTAAAATATGGTAAAAAATATGGAGCTTTAGCTGGTGGAGTAGGAATGGCCCTTTTTGATCTTTTTAGTGCTTGGTTTGTATGGGCACCAGCAACATTAGTCGTTAGAGGACTAATGGGATTTGTGATTGGGCTTATTGCTCAAGACAAAAAAGGTCAAGGAGCAAATATGCTTAAAAATGTAATTGCTATTATCGGTGGATCTATCGTAATGTTAAGTGGATACTTTTTCTTTGAATCAGTTATTTTAGGAGTTGGTTGGGCAGCACTAAGTGGAGTTCCAGGAAATCTTGTACAACTAGCTATTGGGTTAATTTCTTTAGGGATTATTCCGTTTTTACCTGAAATAAAAAAAGGATAAACAACAATTTAAAAATCATAAATAACTTGATAAGAAGTTACTAGTAGAAGTTAGTAACTTCTTTTTGATTATCCTATATTTGGCTTTTTTAGTTAATATGAGATATAATATATTTATACCTTATTTTAGGGGGTGAACTAATGCGATTTGTACAATTGGATAGATATCTTCAGTATAGAAAAGAACTAGACAAAAGGGTCGCGATTTATTTTGCTTCTATTATTGGTTTAGTTAATTTTGTTTTCTTTGTTTTTGATGGAGTATTAATTGGCGTACTTTGGGGAAGTTTTATGTTTTTAGTTTCTTTTAGTGTAACTTATGGGGTTAGATTATTGGCTAATAAGGCTGTTGATAAAAATCGAGAAAAAGTTTCGCTTTCTGGAATGGTTATTGATGTGACGTTAAAAGGAGAGTTTGGACTATTATCAATAGGACAAAATAAAATTAAGTTTGTGTCTTTACAAAAATATGGCGTAAATAAGCCTATTGATATGATGGTAGATGAAGATTTATTTATTGGAAGTTCTAGGGATAAACATGGAATAATACAAAAATTGAAATTTGGTAAAGAGATTAAATGTTCGGTTGTCTTTAAAGCAATGAATGGTGGACCATTTTATATATTTGATTTTTATGATGTTGACGGTACTTATGATAAAGTAGTTCAATTATTAGATAGTATAAGATGTTTTAAACCTGAAAAGTATTTGGAAAAATAAAAAAGAAATAAAGGTGGATTATGGAAATAATTTATAATTATACATTAAGTGAATTAGAAGAATTACTAGTGGAATTTGGGTTTAAAAAATTTAATGCTCGTCAAGTTTTTGAGTGGATTTATAAAAAGGAAGTTACTGATTTTGAAAAGATGAGTAACTTAAGTAAAAAACTAAGAATATTTTTAAATGAAAACTTTAAATTTTCAGCTCTTTTAGTAGCCGAGAATCAATTGTCCTTTGATGGAACTCAAAAGTTTTTATTTGAATTAGAAGACCACAACTTCATTGAGACTGTTTTAATGCGGCATGAATATGGAAATAGTGTTTGTGTTACAACGCAACTAGGATGTAATATCGGTTGTTCTTTTTGCGCTTCTGGTTTACAAAAGAAACAACGCGATCTAACTGCTTATGAAATTGTTCAACAAGTTTTAAAAGTAAGTGAAATTACGAAAGAAAGAGTAAGCCATGTAGTTGTGATGGGGATTGGAGAACCATTTGATAATTACGACGAAACAATGAAATTTATTGATATTATTAATTCGCCATATGGTTTAGAAATCGGGGCACGCCATATTACTGTTTCTACTAGTGGGATTGTTCCTAAAATTAAGATGTTTAGTAACGAGCCTAAACAAGTTAATTTAGCTATTAGTTTACATGCACCAAATAATGAAATTCGGACAAGATTAATGAAAATTAACAAAGTATACCCCATTGAAACAGTAATTGAAGCAGCTAAAGAGTATGTGGCAAAAACAAATCGGAGAATTACTTTTGAATATATTTTACTAGAACATATCAATGATGAATTAAAACATGCGAATGAGTTGTCAGATTTACTAAGAGGAATTAACTGTTATGTAAATTTAATTAGGTATAATACAGTCGCAGAATTTAATTTAAAAGGAAGTAGTGAAGAACGGGCTAATGCATTTTATTTAAAACTTAAAAGCCGTGGAATAAACACAACCCTTAGAAGAGAAAAAGGTGGCGATATCGATGCTGCTTGCGGACAATTAAGAAGTAAGAAAATATAATTTAAAAGCAGTATAAGTGGGAGTCAAGGAGGATAATATTATGAGTATTAAGTTAGAGAATGTTACAAAGACATATTTTACAGGTGAAGTGGAAACTCATGCTGTAAAAAACGTTAACTTAGAAATTAAAAACGGTGAATTTGTTGTTTTACTAGGTCCAAGTGGAAGTGGTAAAAGTACAATGCTTAATATTATTAGTGGACTTGATAATTCAACAAGTGGAAAGATTATTATTGATGATGAAATTATTAGTGATATGAATTCAAAAGAATTAACTAAATTTAGAAGAGATAACTTAGGCTTTATTTTTCAACAATATAATTTACTTCAAACATTAAGTGTAAAAGAAAATGTTGAAGTTGGTAGAGAAATTAGTAAGTTACCTTTTACAGTAGAGGAAGTGCTTTCCCAAGTTGGGCTAGCAGGACATGAAAACAAATATCCTTTCCAATTAAGTGGCGGAGAGCAACAACGAGTAAGTATTGCTAGAGCGGTAGTAAAAAACCCGAAAATTATGTTTTGTGATGAACCAACGGGGGCTCTAGATGAAGAAATGGCAAAAGAAATTTTAGGAATATTACAAAAATTAAACGAAACTTATAAAACAACTGTTGTTTTGATTACCCATAATCCTAATATTGGGGCAATGGCTGATCGTATCGTAAAACTTAATTCAGGAGAAATAGTTGAAATTATTGTTAATCAAGAAAAACTAAGAGCTTCAGAAATTTCGTGGGGCTAAAGTGTTATTTAAAAATGTCATAAGAACATTAAAAAAACAATATGTCCAACTATTATTACTTGGAATAATTATTACTTTAAGTAGTTTTGTTTATACCACTATGGATTATGGTGTTGGTAGTATTCTAACTTCGACGGAAAAGTATTTTGAAATTGCTAATCAAGAAGATTTTGCAATTTCAATGCTTGATATCATTCTAGAAGAAGATGCTACCTATATAACAAATAATTGTAACGTAACAACAAATGTTTTCACAATAAGTAGTTTAAAAACAATTGATGAAACCTGTTATTATGGAGTAATCAATAACCGCTTACAAACAATTGAAAATGAATATGATGGAATAAACTTAGAACTTAGAGAAAGTAAGGATGTTTATTTTGATTATAATAATACATCATATAAAATTCGTTTCTTAAAAGAAACTACAGAAATAAATAAAAGCTATTTTGTTAAGGGAAAAGCACCAATAAATGATTCTGAAATTGCGATTTCGGAAGCTTTTGCGAACAGTAATAGCTTAAATGTTGGAGACATTATCAAGATTAATGGAAAAGATTATACAATTAGTGGCTATGTTTTATTCGCTGATTATAGTTTGCCGTTATTCTCTAACAATTTAATTATCGATAATAAGTCGCAATCAATTGGACTTTTAATAAATCAAGAATTTGAAAATTTAGATGAATATGTTAAGTTTGCTGTTGCCGGAGTTTTTACAAGTGATGATGCTGAAACAAATTTTGAAACGAACGTTATTGATAATTACCAACATAACGATAGTTTACCGTTTGTTACTAATATTGTCTTAACCCATAATAATATGCGTAGTGGAGCAATTTATGGGGAAATAGAAGGCGGACAAGCAATGGGCTTAGTAATTAGTTTAGGAATTGCTTCAATAGCGATTTTAATTGTTAGTATTATGGTTTCGAAAATATTGCACTCACAAAGAGGAGCAATTGGTATTTTAAAATCAATGGGATATTCAAATACCCAAATTACAATTCCGTATATTTTCTTTATTGTGATTTTATCTTTTCCAGCGATTATTTTAGGATACTATTTGGGAAGTTTAGCAGCATTACCAATGAGTAATATTGTTAGATCATTTTATTTATTACCAACAGTTGTAATTAATCAATCATTAAAAACGTTTTTTGTAGCAGTTATTGTACCATTTTCATTCTTAGTAATTGTTTCATATTTCATTATTACAAAACTATTAAATAAAAAACCAGTAGAATTGCTAAATCCAGAATTAGCTTCAGATACTAATTTTTTAATAAAAATAGTAATGAAATATTTAAAGCGATTAAAAGTTTCTACTAAAATCAAACATTTATTATTGTATCGAAATACTATGAAGTTTTTGGCGTTTGTTTTTGGAATGTTTTTCGCTGCATTTTTAATTTTATTTAGTTTATCAATGGTTAATATTTTTGATAAACTAACTGTAGATTACTATCAAAATACTGATCATAATTACATCGGTTATTGTGATTATGTCGTTCCGTGTGATTCGCCAGTAGGTTCACAAGAAAAAATCATTGAATTACCTAGTGCTATTTTAGGTGATGAAGAAATTTATTTAGTAGGTCTAAACCCTGATTCTTCAATCCATAAACTAGTAGACAAAAAAGATAATGTAATAACTGAAGATTTAAATGAAGGAATAGTTATTACAAAATCACTAAGTTTTCTTAAAGGATTTAAAGTAGGCGATAAATTATTACTTGAAATAGGGGATAAGCAACAAGAAGTAGAAGTAATTGGAATTACTGAAGAATATAACGGGAATAAAGCCTATATTAATCGTGCTACATTAAGTGAATTATTAACTGGTAATAGTGATTATTATAATGTTGTTTATTCTAAAACAGTACTAAATAAAGACCATTACATGGTTGTTGTAAGTACTGAAAAAATCTTAGAACAGTCTCAAATTATGCAAGGGTTATTTGAGGCAATGTTTAGAATTATGATGGTTGCTTCATTTGTCATTGGAGCGATTGTAGTTTATATCCTAACAGTAATGACAATTGAAGATAATTTCTATAATATATCTTTATTTAAGGTTATAGGGTATAATGATAAAGAGATTGATAAAATGGTTTTAGGAGGATACATGATTTACGGGATTGCCATTTTCTTAGTTGCTATTCCTGTTTCAATTACAATGTTTTATTTAATGACAGTAATGTTTGCTAGATATTATGACATAGTTTTCCCACTTGATTTCCAATATTGGCATATCTTTGTTAGTGTGGGAATGTTTATTACAATCTTTAATGTTGGCGCTTTTGTCGCTAAGAAAAAACTTGAAAAAGTCTCATTGCAAGAAGCAATGAAGATGTATCAAAATTAGGAGGATTTATTATCGAAGGATTAATTACAAAATTGATTGGTGGGCTTTACACAGTTAGAGATGAAAATAAAATTTCGCATGAGCTAAAAGCACGTGGGAAGTTTCGTCATACCAATGAGAGCCCAGTAGTTGGCGATAGAGTGCTTTTTGATGAAAAATTCATTACAGACATTTTACCAAGAAAAAATCTTCTTAATCGCCCCCCTTTAGCTAATATAGATCAAGCAATTATTATTAATAGTTGTGTTGAACCAGATTTTAGTTTTAACTTATTAGACCGGTTTTTATTACTAATTGAACATGAGGATATTACCCCGATAATTGTTTTAACAAAAACTGATTTAATGGAACAAACAAAATTAGAAGAATTAAAAACTAAAATGAATTATTATGAAAAATATTACCAAGTAATATATACTAGTACTGTTACGTTAGAAGGAACAAATAAGTTTAAAGAATTATTTAAAGATAAAATTAGTATTTTTGCTGGACAAACAGGGGCAGGTAAATCTAGTTTACTGAATGTTTTAAATCCTAGTTTAGCATTAAAAACTGATAAAATATCTAAAGCATTAGGTCGTGGTAAACATACAACAAGACACTCAGAAATGTATGAACTGTTTGGCGGACTCGTTGCTGATACTCCAGGCTTTTCAAAACTTGATTTTTTTGATATAAAATTAGAAAATGTCCCAGACTGTTTTGTTGATTTTTTCGAATTATCAAGTGGTTGTAAATACCGAGGATGTAAGCATCTCAACGAACCAAACTGTAATGTAAAAGCCGAACTAGAAAAAGGAAATATCTTAAAAGAAAGATACCGTAATTATCAATTGATTATGGAAGAAATCCAAAATACAAAACCACTATATAGGAAGTGATACTTATGATTATAGCACCTTCAATTTTATCTGCAGATTTCGGGAATTTAGAAAAATCAATTAACTTTGTAAAGGAAACAAAATGGCTTCATGTTGATGTGATGGATGGACACTTTGTTCCAAATATTACAATTGGTCCAGTTGTTGTGAAAGGGCTAAGAAAATACACGTCTCAAGTTTTAGATACGCATTTAATGATTAGCGAACCAGCTAAATATCTTAAAGAGTTTATTAAAGCAGGAAGTGATAGAATCACTTTCCATATAGAAACAACATCTTCCCCAAAAAAAGTAATAAAACTAATAAGAGATAATGGTGCTAAGGTAGGAATTTCCATAAAACCAAAAACTAGTGTAGACACAATAAAAGATTATATTAGTTTAATTGATCAAGTTTTAGTAATGAGTGTAGAACCGGGGTTTGGTGGGCAAAAGTTTATGCCAAATAGTTTAGAAAAAATCAAAGAAATTAGTTTATTAAGAGAAAAATATAATCAAGATTTATTAATTGTTGTGGATGGGGGAATTAATCGAGAAACAGCATTGTTATGTAAGGAAGCAGGAGCAAATGTTTTAGTAGCTGGCTCATACATTTTTGGAAGTGATGATCCAAACGAAAGGATTAGGACCTTGAAATGATTGTTAAAATTTTTGCTGGACCTTTAAATTACGATTTTAAAAAAGTTTATAATAAAGATGAAGATGAATACATTATAGGTGTCGACCAAGGGGCAATCTTATTAGTGCAAAATAATATGCGGATTGATCTAGCAATTGGTGACTTTGATAGTGTAACAGCAGAAGAATATGAAAAAATCCAAGCAACAGCTATTGAAACTAAAAAATACCGTTCAAGAAAAGACTATACAGATTTGTATTTAGCAATTGAAGATGTTTTAGAATTTGATTATACAAAAATTATTATTTACGGAGGAATGGGTGGAAGATTTGACCATAGCTTCGCTAATTTAAGTTTGTTAAGACTTGGGAGTATTTCAATTGTTACTGAAGAAACTGTGATGTATACATTGCCTCCCGGAACACATCGAATTAGAAATAAACATAAATATATTTCTTTCTTTGCGCTTGAAGACATTCCTGATTTAACAATTAGAGGGTTCAAGTATGAAAAACGTAAGTTTGAATTATTCATTGATGACCCATTATGTATTTCTAACGAAGGAGAGGGAACAGTTTCCTTTAGCGATGGACTATTATTAGTTATTCATCAAGATGAAAGTTAAAAAGGCTACTTTATAAGCTAAAGTGGCCTTTTTAATTTTCAACATAAAAAAAAGCCGAATAATCGGCTAATATTTTTTATTTAAGCGCGTTTTACAAGTCCGCTTCTTAAAGCTCTAGTTGATACTAATACTCTTTTAACAGTTCCATCTTCATCGATAATTCTAACCTTTTGAAGGTTTGCTCTCCATTTTCTTCTTGTCGTATGAAGCGAGTGTGAACGGTTATTACCACTCATCCCTTTTTTACCTGTTACGTAACATTCTCTTGCCATAGTTAAGTGTCCTCCAATCTGTTTGAATTTCAAGCACGTATAATTTTACCACATTATCGTTAAAATGCAAGGATAAAAACTCCTTTTTTTAAAAAATGTATATATTGAGTGCTTAAAGCACAAAAGAGTTATAATAATCTTAACGTAGATTTAGAAAGAATGTGATTTAATGATATCTTTTTATAACCTTTTTATGGCCCCTTTAGAAAGAAAAGGAATTAGAAAAGCTCGAAAAGAGTTAATCCCAACAGCTAATAAAAATGTTTTAGAAATTGGGGCAGGAACAGGGGTGAATCTTCAATATTATGATTTTAGTAATATTGATAGTTTAACCTTGTCTGATTACGAGATTAGTAAACATTTAAAAAACCTTCATCACCAAAATGAAACAAAGTTTACATTAGTTCGTTTAGACGTTGAAGCATTACCGTTTTTAGATAATTCATTTGACTATGTAGTTCATACTTTAGTTTTTTGTAGTGTTGGAAATGTTGATCAAGGATTAAAAGAAATAAAACGAGTTTTAAAACCAAATGGGAAACTTATTTTTATTGAACATGTTCTTCCCGAGAAAAACCCACTTAAAAAGTTATTTAATCTTGCTGCTCCAACTTGGAAAAAAATTGGTAAGGGATGCCGTTTAAATAGAAATTATTTGAAGAGTTTAGAAAAAAATAATTTTAATGTTTTATTTTATAAAAAATTTATGAATACCGCTTTCATATCCGGTGTAGCGGGGGTGAAAGCCCTATAATTAGGGCTTTTACTTTGAAGTTCAAAGTATGAGCGGATATTCATATAAAATTAGCCGTTTTCCGCATAAGCTTAAATATTTGCAATTATAAAAGTTGTATGATAAAATATGTCAAGTATTTCAATAAAATTATAAATTAGATATATAGATATATATAAATCGGAGGAAAAAGATATGAAGTCAAATGTTATTGATAGTAATTTACTTAAACTTCTTATAACAAATGGTACAATCGCATTAAGAAATGATTTTCAAAGAATTAATGAATTAAATGTATTCCCTGTCCCAGATGGAGATACAGGAAGTAATATGCAATCAACAATGATGTCAGGAGTAAAAGCTATCACTAATTTAGAAGATACATCTATCGATAAATTATCAAAAGCTTTATCGAGAGGGCTATTAATGGGAGCGCGTGGAAATAGTGGAGTTATTTTGTCGCAACTATTTAGTGGATTTGCTAAAACATTCAAAGGATTAGAAAGTGTTGATCCCTTAAAATTTGTTGAAGGATTACAACAAGGGGTTAAACAAGCTTATGGTGCTGTAATCAATCCTGTAGAAGGGACGATTTTAACGGTTGCTAGAGAAGCAGCTGATGAAGCATATAAGCATTGTCATAAAGATTCAGTTTTACTTGAAGTTTTAGAAATCTATTTGAAAGAAGCATATGAATCATTAGAAAGAACACCGGACTTACTACCAGTTTTAAAAGAAGCAGGGGTTGTTGATAGTGGAGCTGCTGGATTCATTGATATTATTGAAGGAATGATTTTAGCATTAAAAGGTGAAATTTTGGAAGATACTAAATTTGCAACAGTATCTTCGGTTTCTCATGAAATGCATTCTTTTGATGGAACAAATGATTTTGGTTATTGTACTGAATTCATTGTTGATTTTAAAGAAGGAGTTAATTTTAATAAAGAAGACTTCATAAAACAAATTTCAACATTTGGAGATAGTTTAGTAGTGGTAAGTGATGATGAAATCTTAAAAGTTCATATTCATACAAAAACACCAGGTGATGTCTTAAACTATGGACAACAATTTGGGAGTTTCGCAACATTAAAAATTGAAAATATGAGTATTCAACATTCAGAAACATTACTTCATACAGTCGGAGAAGGACATGATTGTGGACATGATCACTCACAATTTAAGAAAAAATACGGAATTATCACAGTAGTTAATGGTGATGGGTTAAAAGATACTTTTAAAGAAATGGGTGTTTGTTGTGTAATCGAAGGTGGACAAACCATGAACCCTTCAACAGAAGATTTTATTAAAGCTATTGAATCAGTTAATGCTGATCACATCATTATCATTCCAAATAACGGTAATGTATTACTAAGTGCTCAAACAGCTGCGGAATACATTAAAGACCGTGATATTACAGTTTTACACGCTAAAACAGTTGCTCAAGGGTATGCTTCATTAACAATGTTTGATGCAAATGCTGAACTTGCAGAAAATATCGCAGAAATGGAACAATTAATTGCTAATGTAAAATCAGGTGAAGTAACTTACGCAGTAAGAGATACTGAATATAAAGGTATAAAAATTAAAAAAGATGATTTTATTGGAATTGCTGAGGGTGAAATTGTTACTTCAAACGTTTCAAGAAAAGATACAGTCATTGCTTTATTCGATAAATTAATCGATGAAAATAGCGAAATAATTACAATCATGCACGGAAAAGATGTTGAAAGTGAAGAATTAAAACAAATCATGCTTTACTTAGAAGAACATTATTCAGTGGTTGAAGTTGAAGTTATTATCGGAAATCAAGAAATTTATTCTTACATTATTGCGGTAGAATAAAAGGGTATAGATTTATACCCTTTTTTTTTATATAATAAGGATGAGGTGGGAAGATGAGCGCTTTAGAAACGATTAAAGGCATTGGTCCTAAAATGAAAGGAAAACTAAATCGTAATAAAATTTACGACTGTTTTATGATTATTAACCGTTTTCCATCGCGCTATGAAGTATTTCATCTTATTGAGTTGAAAGATGTAGCAGATCAAAAAAGAGTCACTTTAGAAGGGAAAGTAACTAGCCTTCCGGTTGTAAACTATATTAAACGAAATTTTAATCGTTTATCATTTAATTTATTAATTGAAAACCGTAATTTTAAAGTAGTTATTTTTAACCGAGATTATTTGAGAAACATTTTAGATGTTGGAACTGATATTGTAGTAACTGGTTCGCTTGATCGGTTAAAGAATACTTTTACGGCAACTACCTTGAAATTAAAAAAGAATTTTAAAAATGAAATTGAACCAATTTATAATCTTGATGGAATTAGTGATTCGCAATTTAATAAACTGGTCAAAGCTTCAATTAAAGAGTATAGTCATTTAATTAAAGATGAATTACCAAGTTCGTTAATCAAAAAATACCGCCTGATTACTTATCAAGAATTATTAAAAATAGTGCATAATCCTGTAACGGACAAAGATTTAGTGAAGATTGACAGAAGAATTAAATATGAAGAGTTATTTAAATTTCAATTTAAGATGCAATATCTAAAATTGAAAAACAAAAGTAAAAAAGGGCAGTTAAAAAAATATGATATTAATAAAGTAAGAGAATTTATTACTAAACTTCCTTTTGAATTAACGAACGATCAAAAAAGAGTAACTAATGAAATAATCAAAGATATTAAATCTCCATATGTTATGAATCGTCTTCTTGAAGGGGATACAGGAAGTGGAAAAACAGTGGTTGCCGCAATCACCATAATGACCGTTTTATCAAGTGGCTTTCAAGTTGCTTTAATGGCACCAACTGAAATTTTAGCAAAACAACATTATAAAATAATTAAAAAAGAGAAATTAATAAAAAATTAAATGGTATTAAATTTCCAAATGATATAAAAAGAATAATTTAAAGAAATAAAAGAAGTGA
>Ga0164318_10000938_pt1 | contig 24438 bp, 27 predicted proteins | sample GuaBasSedimGuay9_FD_113734 | JGI IMG/M metagenome (GOLD analysis project Ga0164318, IMG submission 113734) | Subseafloor sediment microbial communities from Guaymas Basin, Gulf of California, Mexico - Guay9, Core 4571-4, 0-3 cm | ecosystem: Environmental > Aquatic > Marine > Hydrothermal vents...
GTCTCTAGCTAATGCTCTATCAATAACTTAGAGATCCAAGTTTTGTAAGACCCCTTTTTCAATTTCATAACCGAAAGTTTTCAGTATTTTGCCTTGGGATTTCGTTGGTTCCTCCAGCATTTGGGTAGTGCAACCCTTTGTCTGTAAATTCGTCAGAGCCTGATCAACTCCTTCACTGTCATATACTTTCTTCCCGTCTCCCATTCATCACTTATCTCAATCAGAATCGCCGTAACCAATCTCAATAGGGATGCCTCATTGGGTAATGGTCCAGTGACCCGGAGTCTTCTCTTTATCTCCCTGTGATACCTTTCTATGATGTTGGTGGTTCTCAGGTGCCTTCGTTCGCTCTTTGCAATCCTGTAAGCACCGAATCCATCAGGTAATTCAGACTCCATCCACCTGGCAAGCTGAGGAGCTTTCCTGGTGTACTTACTCACCAGATGTTCGAGATTGTCCTGGGCTTCGTTAACGTCCTGTGAGGCAAACAGCCAGCGGATGTCCTCTGCAACCTGTGCTCTCATCTCTACCTTGGGTACATAGTTACCGGCGTTTCTCTACCTGTATGTGGGGATAAGAAAGAGATCTCAGTAACCGGGGCAGCACTTCACTTCTCCATGGTTATCCATGAGAGGCAACCCCAGTTCAACAGATATCGCAACCACATAACACATTCGACTATTGTGTAAGTTACGGTAATTCAGATGAGTGCTTCCCTCGGGCATGAGCCGCCATACAGTAATAATAAAAACAGGACATCAATAGACTTGTGCAGCGTATGTTGTATTCTTATATAGTAATGCAGTTGGTCGTTTTGTTTTACAGCTCTTTTACAGTCAGGCGAGGCATAGTTCGTAGTAGCGAAGCATTGCCCGGGGTAGGGAGGAATTCAATGAAGGCTGTTTTTCTTGTTTTGAGCATACTGCTGGTGCTGAGCTGCGAAGATTCCACAGGACCTTCAGGCGGTGGCGGAGCAGATGAATTGTCCGATGTGGAGTTCTGGATGTATCAGATACAGGATCAGCACATGGACGGTGCCATAGAAGCACTGGGAGCCACACACTACGATATGCTTGTTATAGATCAGACTCGTTCCATTGAAGGCGAAGAGGGATGGGACAGTGCCGCAGATGTCGAGTACCTGCAGTCAACTGGAAAGATGGTCATCTGCTACATTGATGTTGGTGAGGCTGAAGACTACCGCTGGTACTGGCAGGATGGCTGGGAAGTTGGCAACCCGTCCTGGATAGCTGGAGAAGACCCCGACGGCTGGGACGGCAACTACCCGGTACTATTCTGGAATGATGACTGGAAAGCAATAATGGCGGAGTACCTCACAAGAATTATCAACGACGGCTACGATGGGATCTATCTTGACTGGCTTGAGGTATACGATTTTGATGCGGTTGTGGCTGCTGCCGAAGTAATGGGGCAGGATCCTGAAGACCTGCTGGTGGAGTATGTACAGTGGATTGAACAGTTCGTTCACAGCAGAAACCCGGATTTTATAATAATCGCCCAGAATGCCGCGGAAATGGGTTACCGACTGGACTACATACAGGTGTTTGACGGAATAGCCCAGGAAGCTATCTGGTTCGACGGCGGAGGAGACCCTGACACCGGTGATATTCCAGGGGATGTCGCAGTTGATCCTGAACAGACAGCAGAGTACATACAGTCTTTGCAATACTGGAAAACGGCAGGCCTTCCTGTGTTTAACTGCGAGTACTGTCAGGAGTCTGCAAACACGACCACAGCGTACGACAATGGAGAGCAGTACGGATACACCACCCTCTGCACTCTCCGCCCGCTTGATCAGGTAACAGAAACACCTCCTCCAGGTTACTAGTGGGAAGAATTGATCTTAACCTGATTTCAGAAAGAATCAGATCGGGGCAGGAGATCACAGAGCTTGATCTGAGCCATATTCGCAGATACCACGATGAGTGCAGTCCTGGTGAAGCGGACTGCGTTCCGGAAGCGGTATGGGCAGACTTGAACATGGATGAGGTGTTCAGCAGAATCAACACAACATACAGTGCTGTTGGCGCTCAGTATCTTTACAGACAGATGCATCTTTACAAAAGAGGTCAGAGTTTCCCACCAACACGGTTTTCAGTTTTCCGGAAGTTTCAGAACAACACAGCAGCTGCAAACAGGTTTGCGAAGATTCTTCTGCGCCTCAGAGGTGCGGGTTCAGCGTACATTTCCAGAGTTTTGCTGGGAAAACTGCCGGAGAAACCCGTGTACTTCCCACTGATTGTTCTTTTGTCTTTGCTGTTTATTGCAGGTATTGCCGGTCTGGTATTTATGGGAAAACAATACGTTCTGGTTGTAATAGCCATGGCCGCAGTGAACGTTGTTGTCAGCCAGGTTATCTCTTTTCGTATATCAAGTTTTATCCCCGATTTTGGAAGTCTGGGAAGAATGCTTGGAGTGGCAGCATCTCTGGCAGATACAGGGGAGACCGGGTTTGAGGAAATAGCAGTACTTCACAGGAAGAAAAGTTTTATCAGGCATCTGCAGAAAAAATTCGGCTGGCTGCTTGCAGACACATCAAGAATGGATGATCTGAGCGCATCGGTTGTTGCTTATGTGAACAACCTTCTGCTTGTAAATCTGATTGTGTTTTTCTCTGCTGCAAAGTATGTGAAGATGCACAGAAAGGAACTCACAGAAATATACGAGGCTATTGGCTCGCTTGACGCAACCATGGCTGTTGCCGGATACCAGTTCCGAAGATCGTGCTGCTGCCCTGAAATTGTTGATGAGGATAAAGTAGAAGTGGTTTCCATGTATCACCCTGTTCTTGAAGAGCCGGTTTCCAACTCATTCTCTCTTACCGACCATTCCTGTCTGATAACCGGTTCGAACATGGCAGGGAAAACCACATTTATAAAAACTATCGGCGTGAACATGATTCTTTCAGAAACACTGGGTATCTGCCATGCGGAAAGTGCAGTTATCCCCAGTGCGACTGTTTTAAGCACCATACGCAGAAGAGATGATCTCGGTCACGGCAAGAGTTACTACTATGTGGAAATTGAATCAATTCTCGAGTTCATAAAGAAGGCAGACAGCGGCAGTCGTTTCCTGTTCCTTATTGACGAGATATTCAGAGGTACCAACACAACAGAGCGGCTGGCGTCATCAACCGCCGTGCTGAAATACCTTGGAGAGAGAAGTATGGTTCTTGTTACCACCCACGATATTGAGCTGGAAAATATGCTGGGTGAAAAGTACAAAATGTTTCATTTTCAGGAGCAGATAGAAGATGGTCGCCATTTCTTTGACTACAAAATTAAGCCCGGGCCATGCAGATCCAGAAATGCAATTCGTCTTCTGGAACTCTCTGGTTACCCTGCAGAAATTATCCATGAAGCAAACTCTTTGTCCAAACAGCTTTTCCGGGAAGGACACGCCATGTAGATATTTGTACTGTTCTTCCTCTGCGTTGTATGTTTAATTTGAAGGCTTCTTAAATGTTACTATTTTATATTATCTGCTTTTTGAGTTATATATATAATGGGTAATAGGTATTTGCAGTTTTATCCTGTTTCAGGAGAGTACAATGGCTGACCTGCTGCTAGTGAGTGATGTTGGAAGCACAACTACAAAGCTTCTTCTTCTTGAAGTCGGCGGGGGTGAGTTCAAAGCTCTTGGTGCTGTTTCAGTTGGTACCACTGTAGAGAAGCCATCTGAAGATGTGTGCATCGGCTTCTTTGATGGTGTCAGGCAGCTTTCCGAGCAGACCGGAATAAAACTTGTCGATGAAGACGGTTCTCTTACCGTACCTTACCGCACCACAAGCTCTGCCGGAGGAGGTCTTCAGATTCTCGTGGTGGCTCTTGCCTCCTCTGATTCCGGAAGCATAGCTGAAGCGGTAACATACAGTGCCGGAGGGGTTGTTCTTGATTCCTTTGCTATCGATGATGAAACACCCAGAGTAGAGAAAATACGGCGAATGAAAAAGCTCTCGCCTGATCTTGTAATACTGGCAGGAGGATACGACGATGGAGCTGTTGCAGGAGTTGTAAACATGGCGCAGCTTCTGGCATTTTCCAGACCAAAGCCCAAGTTCGGCGGCGGGAAACTGCCCCTTGTATTCTGTGGTAACCATCAGGTAAAGCCTTTTATTGCCGGGCTGCTCGGTGAATTGTTTTCCATCTCATACACAGATAACATCCGTCCGGACGGGCTTACTTTCAATCTGAAACCTGCTATCGCCGAGGTACACAGGTTGTTTATGGACCATGTAATGCAGATGGCTCCAGGTTACGCAAGGCTATCTGAACTGACGTCTTCACCGATTATTCCCACACCGGCCGGAGTGGAGAGAATACTGGAAAACTACGCTTCCAGCGTAGAAGGCAATGTGGTGCTTGCCGATATGGGCGGGGCAACAACAGACATCTTCAGCAACATCCGAGGAGGTTTTCAGAGAACTGTAGCGGCCAACACAGGCATGAGTTACAGCCTTTCCAACATAGTAAGAGAAGCAGGTTCTGACAGGGTTTTCGGTCATATACCAAATGTTGACCCTGGAACAGCCAGAAACTGGATTCTCAGTAAAACTCTTTTCCCCACCGTTGTACCTGAAGATGAAACAGCTGAGGCTGTTGAGTGCGCCGCTGCCGCTGAAGGGATGAGGCTTGCGTGGAAACATCACCTTGAGATCAGTTACATAAGATCACGAATTGGATTCACAGAGCGGTTGAGACGGATGGGCAAATGCAAGTTTGATGAGGCATTCAAGACAGTTTATGGAGACCGTTTCAGAATATCCGATGTTTCCGTGATCATTGGCGCTGGCGGTGTTATGGCTCACGCTACGCCCAGAAGAGCAGCATGGATACTTGCCTCGGGATTTCGGCCCAAGGGTATTACAACCCTCATGGTAGACAGACACTTCCAGAGTCCGCACATGGGTGTTCTGTCAGACAGTTATCCTGATGGGGCTTTGAAGTATTACACAGAGCAGTGTCTTGCTCCTGTGTGTGTGGTGTACTCGCCTTTGACTAAAACAAAAAATCTTAGAGTGACAACACCGGATTCAGTAACAAAAGTTGCTTCAGGAGGATTCCTTTACCTTGAAAGCGGCAAAGGAGTAAAGATACAGAACGTTGTACTGCCAGATGTCGATATACCTCTTCTGGTAGACTGCAGGTTCAAGGATGAGCTGCTTCCAATGGATTTCCTGACGAAACCTGTTGATTTCTCTGCTGAACCTGTGCTGCCATCAGTATCTGTTCCTGAGGTGGTTATTCAGGAGGCTACCAGAGAGTTCAGCCTTGCCTACGAAGGTGAGATTACGGTAAAAACTGGTCATTCTGTTGTCCCTGGTGATGTTCTTGGAACAAATCGTCTTGTCCCGCCCAGAGTTTACTTCGTTGATGCCAGAGGGCATGTGGGATACGGAAAAACAGACATTACCGATGAGATGGTAATGCAAGGTATCAAAGTTAATCCCGGTGACAGGGTACAGACGGGAGATGAAGTCTTTTCCATTGCAATCGGTGGTGGTTTTTCAGGATACAGCAGTTCAATGAGAAGCCCTGTCCGGGGTATTGTTCATTCTGTCGTAACGCCGGGAATGATAATCCTGAAAGAAATACAGGACTACGACGGTAAACCACACAGTGTGAATGTGGCAAAACTGCTTGGGATTAAACCCAGAAGAATAACCGCTAACCTGAAAGTGAGACTGGGCGAGTTTGTACAGCGCACACAGGTTATTGCCATAGGAGACAAACTTAAAACGATCAAGTCTCCTGACACTGGAACTGTAACAGAGATCGACAGGAAAACAGGCCTCGTGACTATACAGTACAATTTAGACCCTGTGGAAATGCTTTCACCCATACAGGGAACTGTAGCTGAGGTAAATCCGGTTATGTCTGCTTCGCTCAGGTATTCCGGCCTTACAGTGCCGGGTATAGCCGGTTTTGGAAAGCTCAGGTGGGGTGCTCTTACAGTAGATACCTTCAGGAAAGACTCTGTTGTTCTTCTAAACAGGAAATTCACATCTGATCTCGTTGAACAGGCAGTGGGTGCCGGTGTCGCGGGAGTAATAGCGCCTTGTATGGAGGGGGCTGACCTGGTTGGGTTCCTGGGGGAGGAACCTGGCGTTATTCTGACCGGGTCCGAGGATATTCCATTCTCACTGATACTGTTGTCTGGGGTGGGAGATGCTTTCCTGGAGAATGAAGTTTACCGTAAGTTGAAAAGGAATGCAGGAAGTAACTGCGTTCTGTTTACAACCACAAGGATGAGGGCTGGAGTGGAAAGGCCCTTTGTACTTGTGCAGACACAGGAGGAATAGTGGTCTGGGAATGTCAGGCATGCGGCTATGTGCACAACGAAAAGGCTGCAAGCAGGCAGCAGCGCCTGGGAGGCAAACCAGCGAAAACTGAAGGTCTCCCTGTAAACTGGAAATGTCCGGTGTGCGGTGTGGGTCGTGAATTTTTTGAAGAAGTGTCAGGCAGAAACAGCTAATTTGCTGCTGTATATCTGCTTGTGTTTCAGGGGTTGACCGGTTATCAGAAACGGCTTAAATTACTGCCTCCGGTGCCGAGATAGCTCAGTAGGTAGAGCAACGGACTGAAAATCCGTGTGTCGACGGTTCGATTCCGCCTCTCGGCACCAGTCTTATTTCTCCGGGGGGTTCTGATTCGTGAATTCCTCCAGCGTTTTTTCTATTCTTCTTATCTTAACGGCGGTGCTGTTCATCTGATACTCAATAGTATTGAGTATCCAGAACTGAAAATGCTCCACCTTCTGCTGTCTGTGTACCATCCATAGTATCTTTATTGAAACCAGGAGAACTGCTATTTCCACGCTGAACATCTCAGGAATGAAGTCGATGTTGAGGTGCAGCGCATGGCGCATGAAGTCGAATGAGAACAGAAGTATCACCAGCGAAGCAAATGCGATCCCGGTTATCTTTTCCTTCCTGGCATCACCTGCTCCGCCAATCTGTCCCAGTATTTTTCTTACGGATTCTTTCTCCCTCTTGTACTGGTTTATTTCTTCCAGCAGCGCTTCCTGATCAGCCATGTTTTTCCTTTCTTTCTCATTTAAAACTGTATATTCAACAAGTACTGAAGACTATAATCTTTTCCCGGGAGAAAATGAAAAGGTCTGTTCTGCTTAACTGGCTTCCCTTCGAAAACACGGCAACAGGAGCTGCAAAAAGGGCAATTGAGCTTCACAGTCGGCTCGGCGGCGAGTTCAGTCTTACAGCTGCAGTAACCAGTGGTTTCCCGACAGGTACTGCACCTTCTGTGAGAAAGACAGTGGTTGCGCCAGGAAGAAATCTTGCTGTACGCTTTTCCGAAAGACTGCCCGGGTTCTGGAGGAAAGCTGGAGTTTCAGATATCTGGGTTACAGATACGCTTCCGGTTCCGGCATTCGGTTCGCGGATAAGAACTGTTCTCACAGTTCATGACCTGAGATTTCTTGTGAACAGAAAATACCTCAGCCTGCCCAGGTATCTTCTCCTCAAATTGAATATGAAAGCCGGTCTTGGAAGAGCAGATGCCGTTGTAACGGTTTCGAGCTGGATTGCCGACCAGATTGTTGAGAACTACGGAATCAGCAGAAGCAAACTTCACATTGTTGCAAACTCAGCAGCCTCTCTTCCTGAAGTGCAACCTTCAGCCGATAGGAAATACATACTTTCCGTAGGACACCTTGAGCGTCGGAAGAGCCTGCACACCCTGATCCTGGCCTTTGCCGCAGTTGCCGGGAAGTGGGATGGGGATCTTGTTATTGCTGGCAGAGGGGGGCTGGAGTCAGAGCTCCGATCTCTTTCAGGCAGACTGAATCTTGGCTCCAGAGTTAATTTCACCGGTGGTGTAAGCGATAAAGAACTGGCCGGGCTTTATGCCGGCGCAACCTGTCTTGTGTGCCCCTCTGTTTACGAGGGCTTCGGGATGACGGTTCTGGAAGGTCTTTCTGCAGGTATACCAGTTGTAGCTTCGGCGATTCCACCGCACAGGGAGGTTGCCGGTGACGCTGCAACATGGTTTGAGCCGGGTAATACCGACGATCTGTCACGTGTTCTGGAACAGCTGCTTTCAGGTGGGGTTGAGGACAATTCAGAAATGAGAGCGCATAGAGTAAAAATGTTTAACTGGGACGATTCAGCTGAAGAGCTCGCGTCTATCTACAGACAACTGTAACCTGTACGGCGATTCTATTTCGATATCAGTTTCTCGACTGTAGGAATGCTATTGAGTCTTCCTGTATTGTAATTCTGATTCTTTCCCCTGTGATTCCATGTGTTACATATCCGAAGGAGCCGCTGAGCGTTCCACCTCCGGCGAATTGAACGGTTACATGAAATGAATCATCCTTTGTGTAAACAACTGAAACTTCCTGTTCTTCTCCGGGATACAGATTGTTGAAAGTCCAGCTGCTGTCACACACTGCTACAGTTACAGAGGTGCAGGCAGTACCGGAATTGTTCTCAACCAGCAACAGATTCTGACATCCGCCGCAACCTGCAACGGCCATCAGCAGAGCCACGAAAACAACGATTTTTACCATAGCAGTTCTCCTTTTCCTAGATATTGCAGGTTTTAATGAATTTGTCAATGCTGCCTGGTCTGTGCTGCGGAGCATTTCCTTTGCATAATCGGGAATCACTTAACACTGTGGGGGTGCATTTTGACAACCATCTTTGTAGTCTGCCTGACGCTGTTCTCAACACCGTACATCGTTTCTGTTTCAAATGCTCCTGAAGATGACGGTTCACTTTTGCTTATAGAATTTGGCGATGCCACTGAAACACCGGACGATATGGTCGGGCTTCTGGTTCAGAGAACCGAAGATACTACAGGCGAGACCGGCTGGGAAATTGTTATGGTAGAGGCTCTTCCCCTTGAGAGTTCAGAGCTGATGGATGGTTACGACCCCGACTACCCTATTTTTCCCGCCACACAATACCTTTACAGAACCGTTGTTATCACCGCAGAAGGAGATTCCCTGCAGGGCGAGGTTTTTACCGGAGCAGAACTGCCGCAGGGTGAGTGGTTCAGCCCAAGTGAGATCCCTACATTGATTGGCAGCGCTTTGTTCCTTGGGCTCATTTTCTTTTACTTTCACAGAGCAAAAAGAGGTTCCGAGTTCTACCTCCGTCCCATAGCGGGTATAGAGGCCATTGATGAGGCCATAGGCAGAGCCACAGAGATGGGAAAACCGATTCTATATGTTCCGGGGCTTTCTACCATTGGAGATGTGGCGACCATTGCCAGTATTACCATACTGGGAAGGGTGGCTAAGAAAGTTGCGGAATACGGTACTCCGCTACTGGTACCCAACTGCGATCCCATAGTGTTTACAGTTTGCGAGGAAACTGTTCGTCAGGGATATCTGGAGGCGGGAAGACCTGATGCATACGACCAGGACAGTGTTTTCTTTCTTACCCAGAGTCAGTTTGCCTATGTAGCCGGAGTAAATGGAATAATGATGCGCGACAAACCAGCGACCAACTTTTACCTGGGTATGTTCTGGGCGGAATCGCTGATTCTTGCGGAAACAGGTGCTCTTTCCGGCGCAATACAGATTGCAGGAACAGATGCAGTCACACAGCTACCATTCTTCATTACCACCTGCGATTACACCCTTATCGGTGAGGAGCTCTACGCTGCAAGCGCCTATCTCGGCCGTGAACCTAAGCAACTGGGCTCTATAAAGGGTCAGGATTCCTGCAAAGCTGTGATGATGGCATTTATCGTACTCGGTGTAATACTGAGTATTGTCTACGCAATTACCGGTAACGAGTCCGTGATGTTCCTGGGCCGCTTTCTGAATTTGTAGCATGAGTGACCTTCTTGTTCCTCTTTACAAACTTCCAGAAAGAATGCCTCTGAAGGGTTTTGCCGTACGCCGGGTTATGGCACATGAGGGAGTGGCTGTAAGAAAATGGGTGGAATCGGAATTTTCCAGCGGCTGGGCATCTGAGATACTTCCTGCATTAAGCAGAACTCCGTCTTCGATATTCATTGCGGTTGACGGCAGTTTGCAGAAACCGGCCGGTTTCTGTGCGTGGGACTGTACGGCACTGGGTTTCCTTGGCCCTGTGGGTGTTGCGGAAAATTACAGAAACAGAGGTCTGGGTAGAAGATTAACTGTTGAAGTGCTGTACAGCATGAAGGAACAGGGTTACGGTTATGCCGTGGTGGGAGATGCCGGCCCTGTTGAATTCTTCAAATCATCGTGCAGTGCAATAATCATACCGGACAGTACCCCCGGGATATACCCGAAGGCACTGACATGATCGTTCGTCCTATGCAGCCTGAAGATTACCGGGGACTTGTTGAACTCTGGAGCAGTTTTCCCGGCAATGCCATGACTGGAGCCGATTCAGAAGCAGGATTTACCAGTTTTTTGAAGCGAAACGGTTCATACTGCTTTGCCGCAGTGGACAGCGATGGAATAGTTGGATCGGTCATGGCCGGGGAAGATTCCCGGAGGGGCTACATCTATCATCTTGCTGTAAGAAAAGAGCTGCACCGTTCCGGTACAGGCAGGCTGCTTATGGACACCGTTGAAAAGGCGCTCTACGAAGCTGGAATTGAAAAGATTCACCTGTTTATATTCTCAGACAATCCGGCAATTGAATTCTACAGAAAAACAGGATGGCACCTCAGGAACGACATTGAGGTTATGAGCAAGGTTCTTCGCGGAGACCGGTACATGGGAACCATGAAACTCTGAGTACTGAGTTGCCATTTGTGGGGATATCTGTGGTTTCAGTGCAAACTGCTATTGAACACAAACGCCCTTCGGTTTCAGACTGAAGAGTCACTGGTGTGTCTGCAGAGGGGTTAATTGCTTGTGTAACTGGCGTTCTCTACAACAGTTTTCAGAATATCCAACTGGTTCATAGTAGGCAGTTTTGAAAACCTTACAACAACAACGGGATATTCCATCAATAAGAAATAGCACTTCTCCCCAGCCTGCTCCTCAGCTTCTTCACTGGAGAACAATGTTGGAAAGCTGCCGTATCCAGACATATCTTTGGTGTAAAAATCATAGTCATCTTTGATTTGATCGAATTCGAATTCACTCCCTGATGTTTTTACAAAATCAACAACAGCGGACTTGATTTGCTCAGCTAGAGAATCAACCACTTTCTGAAGATAATCCAATCTGCTGCGGTTTTTCCGGTATGCAGCATTCTTCATTTCTTTGCTTCCCCGTTGAAACTTCATACCAATGGCTTTTCTTACATAAACAAAACCTGAAACACCTGTTTTTGAAACCCATACCGCCCAAAACAGTCTCCCCGCTGGAAGAAAATACTACTAAAAACAGGCACATGGATTTATATACTACAACGCCAAGCTGAGCAGATATTTGTTACTGGAATGAAATGCGGAGTTAAAGTTCTATACAGAGAACACGGTATCGACAGAAAACTAAACACAAACTGTCAGCTGGTTGCATGTTTTCCGGCTTGCAGTTGAATCAGCCGGCCATGTTCAGTCAGACTGCAGAACGGCTCTTACCCTTTCTGAGAATTCTTTGCATGCACTGTTCAGAGACTGTGGAGGATTCTGAATTCGGGTGTTGTTTTTGCACTTGTGAACAAAACCGTACACAAGTTCACTGCAATCTGATTCCCTGTGTTTGAATTCATAGCTGGGTTTATAACTGTCATTCTCGTTAACCGACTGTCCGTCCAGGTACGCAAGCCATGTTTCAATATGACGCCGGGGAATTAAATGCATAACGGCATCATCTTTGTGTCTCGGTGTGACACCTTTAAGATGACATGCTTTCTCCAATTCCATATTGTGTTCAGCAACCGTTCCCTTGTCCGCGTCTATAACCGCAATCAGAATTGTCTTTGCTTTCTTTTTCCGGGTTCTGTAAGCATTTAGTTCTGATGGATAGGTGTTTCGTACATGTTTCTCCCCTGAACCCTCCCCGTGCGGTTGCGGGACTATTCTTACCTGTCGGTTAGTTAGCCCCCATCCTTTTTTCAGAAAACGGCATACCACAACCTCTTGAAGCTTATCTTCGCACAGAACGATTACTTGAGAAGCCTTACTCATCATCCCAGCCTCTTGCCATTGTTTCTGCTGGGGTGAGCCCTTCAGTGGTTGGATAAGGCTTTGTTATCACATGCGCACCGTCGGGTCGGGAAAACCATATCTCCTGCCCTCTTGCCATTTTGTTAATAATCTCAGGGTGGTGTGAAATGATGACAGACTGTGCTGAAGGGGATCCACAGATATCCTCGAGGGTAGTAATCCATGGCTGGATTTCACGCAGGGACACGAAGTTGTCGGGTTCGTCCACCAACAATACAGAATAATCTTTGTTTCTCAGCGATTCAATAATGGTGTACAGAACAATCAACTGACGCTGCCCGTCAGACAGAATATCAAATCCGGAAGGCTGATCTTCTCCCTTTATCCTGAAGGTTGCAGTCAGTTTTCTTGAATCTCCCGAATCTTTCAGGCTCAAGCCTTCAAAGCCTGGAAGAACTTCCTTCAGGTTTTCACGGGCTTTGTATGCGATCCCGGGGTTTTCCTGAAGAATGTGGCGATACCATTGCGCAAAGTTTTCGGCATGTCTCGTGAGCGTTCTGGATTCAATTTCCGCCACCTGTTTCACAACAAGAGGAACAGGCTGGATAATCAGCCATTTTCTAACTTCCTCACGAAACCTGATCAGTGCTTTGTTGTCATCGCGTTCTGCAATGGTCGAGATTATGGATCGGTTCCAGTCAGCAGAAAACTTGGCACCCTCTTCAATGTCTCCTGTATTACGATTAACCCGAAAAAGATGTGCATCGCTTCCATCAAACAAAAAGAAAATCTTCCCTTTCCATACAAGTGACTCTTCTTTTATCCGGCATTGCAGATTTTGTCTGCCATGCTCGATAACCAGTTTGTATTCATAAGATTCACCGGCAATTTCCAGATTAACAGAAAAGGTCTGTTCTCTGCGTCTTTCCCATGTTGTAAGAGAAGCCTTCGTGTAGATATCTTCCAGATGATCTCCGCTCAGCGTCCGTTGAATAGCCCTTAAAGCATCCAGGATCGAGGTTTTTCCCGTTCCGTTGTCTCCAAGCCACAACTGGAATGCTTCTGGATTAATCCTGAAATTTACCAGACATTTATAGTTATCAATATAGATTTCCTTGATCATATTTTCTCCCCAAGATCGGGTTTTCCATCGCCTTCAGTTCCGGCATATTCCTTCAGAGCAGCAACAACGCACCAGCACAACAGTTTCGATGTAACCGAGCATATACCGGATAATCATTTCCGTCAATGAAGAACATTTCAGGAATGTTTGAATATGCGGCAACAGCAGTGACAGATTGTTTTAACATGAAGTGAGATAACGCAACGGGAATGTAGCTATGATCCGATAATCAGTTTTATGCTCATGCCTGTTAACACCACAGCCAGAATTAGTTTCGTCCACTTCGGGTTCATACTGTGGCTGAAACTGCTTCCCAGAAAACCGCCGATACTTCCGCCTGCTGCAAGGGCAAGCCCAGGAAGCAGTTGAACACACCCCTTTGCTGCAAAAACAAAGATAGACGGTATCAGGTAAATTGAGATAGCAATAGACTTTATGCTGTTGGTTCGAGCCAGACCCAGTCCTCCAACCATTGTTAGACTAAAGATTATCAGGTATCCGGTTCCCGCCTGTATTACACCGCCGTAGAACCCGATGAAGAGAAACAGCAGCATCTGAAGCCACTTTTTCCTTATCACTTCCCGGCCTGCAGGTGGCTGTCTGTGAAACACAACCACCAGAAGCCCCAGCAGAATTGCTGAAGCAAGTATCCACTTGAAAGCGGTGTCGGAAAGGTGAACCGCCGTAAGGGCCCCTGCAGCAGCACCCGGTACCGCTGCCAGACCAAGATAGAGCCCTGCCCTGAGGTCTTTCCTGCCGTGGCGGCGGAAGTTACCTGAGGCTACAATGCTTTGAATCAGCACTGCGATACGGTTTGTTCCGTTGGCGATTACAGGAGGCATTCCCAGAAATATCATAAGGGGAAGCGTTATCAGTGACCCTCCGCCTGATGTTACATTGATGAATCCGGCGAACACCCCTGCTGAAAAAAGAAGAATGTAGTTTATCATCAGGGTTCTTCCCTGCGGTCAGGAATCATGCCGGTGACTGTGTCTGTGAGTGTGAATGTGGCTGTGAACGAGGTTTTTGTGTCGGTGGGAGTGGGCGTGAACCAGATTTGCCTCAAGAAGAAAGTCCGGGTCGGAAAGGAACCTGTCTGGCGGTCCATCTGCAATGAGGGTATGGTCCTGCCCCAATATTAAAACCCTGGTGGCAAGTTCTTCTACCATATCAAGATCCTGCGTGCTGAAAACAATGCAGTGGTCATTTCCTGTCCACTCTACCAGGAAGTCAATGAGTTTTCCCTGGCTGAAGGGGTCAAGACCTGCCGAGGGTTCGTCGAGAAGCAGCACATCCGGACGCAGAGACAGAACGGAGGAGATGGCTACCTTTTTCTTCTCTCCACTTGAAAGCAGGTAAGGTGCCCTGTTGCGCAGGTGTTCGATACCCATAAGCTCCAGAGCCTGCTCTCCTCTGTTGATTACCTCCTGTCGTTCAAGTCCGGCTTGAAGTGGTGCGAACAGAACTTCCTCCCAGACAGTCGGTGAGAACAGCTGTACATCGGGATCCTGAAAAACCAGCCCTACAGAGCTTCTGAATTCAAGAACACGGTCAGGGTTGTTCATTGACTCTTCCGAAAGAGCAAGACCAAAAGCGTTCAACGTTCCGTTGTGGGGAAATATGAGTCCGTCAAGCAGTTTCAGAAGCGTGCTTTTTCCCGCTCCATTTGCTCCCAGAAGAGCTACAGTTTCTCCCGGCCTTATGGAAAAGGTTACGTTTGACAGTGCAGGTACGCCTCCCGGGTAGTCGTACGAGAGGTCAACTGCCTCAAAAATAGAATCGATCCGTCTGTCAGACATAATTCCTAACCTGTCCAGACTGAAAGAGTAAGTACTGTTGAGGCAAAAAGCAGCCACAGCAGATCTCTGTGATGGAGCTTGAATCTGGTTATTGTTAATCTGTCATCACGGTAGCCCCGGGAGAGCATTGCAGAATACACCTGTTCGCTGATGTGAAGAGATTTTACCATTGTCGCAGCCAGAGTATGTCCAAGCCACTTTCTATTTTCTTTTGCAGTAAGAGTGCCGGGAGTGCGGCTTTTCCTTGCCAGAAACATGTTGTTCACCGTGTGGAGAAGAACAAAGATGTAGCGGTAGGTCATTGAAAGAATCGAAACAAAAAGCGAGGGGATGCGAAACCATCTGAAGGTTGCAAGCAGCTTTGTCCACGGTGTTGTCAGCACGAGAAGAGCCCCGAGTGAAAGCGAATCAGTTACCCGGAGAACCAGAAACGCAGCAGTTTTTGCTCCCTGAACTGTAACAATGGTATGTCCTCCGACAGAAAGCAGAGGATCTCCCTTGGTGATGAACAGTGCGGGTATTGCGATAACTGCGGTAAAAACAGGAATGAACAGCAGTATCCGTTTAAGAAGAAAGCCTGGTCTTATGCCTGAGAGAATACCGGGCAAAGGGACAAGAATCAGCATTACGGCAAGCACTGCAAGACTTTCTGTAAAACTCACTGCAGCGGTGAGCACAGCGAAGGTGGCCAGCTTGACCCTGGGATCAAGCCTTTGAAGCAGACCATCATATCTGCTGTAGTGTTCTGTTGTAATGGCCGATTCGAGCCCTTTTGTTACAGCAAAGATGTTCTGAGACAGCACATCTTTACGCTTCACTTCTGCGGCCTTTAGCAAGCAGTGTTTTTCCAAGAGCCCACAGCATGGCAGCCACGGCACCAACCCCTGCAATGGTAGAGAGTATGTAACCAACAACTGCTCCCATTCTGGGGAATCCGTAATCGGGCAGTGGAGCGGGCCACCAGCCTGCCAGTCTGTTGATGCCATCTGGAACAAAGCCCAGGCCAAGTTCTTGCAGCTCGGTAACTCCCCATTCGCCCCAGGCTGTTCCCGAAGCCAGCAGCCCAATTGGGGTAAGCAGTGCAACAAGCCCCAGACCTGCCCACAGCAGATGCAGTCTGCCGGTTCCTCCGCTCTGCTCCTGGTCTGCAGCAGGTACGAATCCTGTTTTAAAAAGGTATGCAAGAACCAGGCCGGTAACTATGGCTTCTGCAGGTCCTGCAATAAACATGTGTCCCACAGCCATTGACGGTATTGCGATACCCGGGCCGTAGGGGCAGTAAAGGGGAGTGCCGTCGGCACTGTGAAACAGTAGAGGCTGAATACCAAGCTCAATTCCTGTAAGCAGGGCAGCAGTAACAATGGCAATCCAGCTGCCTGCTGCTGCGGCAAACAGCCTGCGGGCAGATTGGGGGGAAGAACTGCCTGACACAGTTCTGTACACGTAGTACCCAACCAGAGGAAGAATAATAGCCATATTAAACGAATTGGCACCGAAAGCCATCACACCGCCGTCGCCGAAGAACAGAGCCTGTATTGCAAGAACAACAGAAATGCCGATAACAGCAGCCCACGGACCTGCCGCAATGGCAAGAAGGGTGCCCCCCACAGCGTGGCCTGTTGTTCCCCCTGGCATAGGTATGTTGAACATCATAAGAACAAATGAGAAGGAAGCGAACAGGGCAACAACAGGTATTGTGCGCCCTGAAAGGGATTTACGAACTTTTTTTGCAGCAATAAACCAGAATGGTGCTGCCGCGCCGTACATTATTCCTGCTGTTGCTGGGCTGATATAGCCGTCGGGAATATGCATAGTTCCGTACTCTTTCGATGAGTGTTTTACTATAAAAACAGCCAGAACACCTTTGCGGTACAGATTCACCAAACGGACCCTGTACCTTCAACAGTGCGAATGTATCTGGAATATGCACATTTGTCAAATCACAGGGCTGCTGACACATGAAAACACAAATAGGATATCCCTTCAACGTGTGCAAAACACATCTGAAGCAGGACGAATCACGGTATTTAATGCAGTATCATTGGGGTATTGACGCGGGGGGGGGGTAAATATATTGCTGTGTGCTCAATACAGTAGCAGGTGTCTGGTTATTCGTTCGCAATCAAAGGAAGGTATTGTTATGCAGTTTACAGTGATCAACCTGGTTCAGAGTGTATCTCAGGCTGGATGCAATATGAACCAGGGAGTATGCAACGAGCTGGGAGGCAAATACTGCTCTTCTTGTGCGGGAAGCTCATGTTCACCGGATTGGGGTGGACCATTAGTGTGTACTGATATTGTTGATCTTACGCTCGAGTGTGGTTTCGTAAGCGATAATCAGTAAGCGGATAATCCGTTGTAGTATGACGGCATGGTTCTGCTGCCAGACAGTGGAGCTGTGCAGGTATGAGAAAAGATGGAGAGAATGGAAGAACACATTCTGCTATCAGGCAAACACTACTGTATTCCGTACAAAGATAGCAAAATTTACTATTTTCCCGAATCATTGTCTATAATCAAGTGCGATCACGCAACATCAGAAATGATAGAAATTCTTAATATGCCCATGTCTGAATCCGGGATTGTAAGAAGAATGCTCGAAGAGTATTCTGTAAGTAAAAAGGATTGTAAATCAGCAATACAGGCACTGGTTGAGTCGGGTATACTGTACCGTGATGGCAAGCTTGAAAAATCAGTACTTGAAAGAAAAGATCCGTTACAAGAGGTGGAATCGTTACCGGAAGCAGAATCACTTTATCCACCGAAACTTGTCACCATACACATAACGGACAAGTGTAACCTCAAGTGTGTTTACTGCATGAACTACGAGGCGAGAGCAGCGAGTACCGCAGTTGAACTTTCCATAAGCGACTGGTCTGGAATTCTTAAGGATCTGTTTCAAAACGGGGTTAAGGAAGTTTGCTTTTCAGGAGGGGAACCATTCCTGAGGCCGGACATGATCACAATTATTAAGAAAGCGCTGCAAATCGGTCTAAAAGTGGCTGTTATTACAAACGGAACCGTTGATATTTCGGATGTCGAGGCGCTGCGTGATGTGAATATTACAGTTAGTCTGGATTCTGCGCAAAGCGAAGAAAACAACAGGAACAGAGGATCGGGAGCATTTGAGAAAACAACAAGATTTCTCGACAGACTGAATGAGGCGAGGAAATATTTCAGCATAAACTCTGTGTTGACTAAACACAATATTGAGGGTTTTTTCGGAAGTGCGAAAATACTTTCAGACCGCTACAGGTTCTTGAGAGTGATCAGACCCATTCCTCAGGAAACATCCTATGCGGAAGACAGGTCACTGTATTCGTTCGCCCAATGGGAACTGTTCCTTGAAGATATGCTCACAAACACAATTAGCAACAATACTGACAAGTACATTGATTACTCGGAAGTTGGCACTATAAGTGTTATAAACGGGTGTGGCGTTGCCAGAAATGAGTGTATGATAGGTCCTGACGGGGCAATATACCCCTGCAGGGCACTCCAGAAGGATGTTTTTAAGGGGACGGTACTGAATGGCAGTAATTTCAGCGAGGTCTGGAAGGATGACCCGGTTCTGAAAAGGCTTAGAAGTGCCGACCGAAGAAGAGCAAATGACTGTGTGGCGGGAGGATGTGATTTCTGGTATTTCTGTGCCGGTGGTTGCTTCGGAAAAACATATGACCTATGCTGTGATCTCAGGTCTTTTGCGAGCACAGAGGAATGCAGTAAGTTGAAAGCCAGAACATACAGAAAAATCATTCACAAACTGTATATGCAGGAGAAAGCAGACAGAGAGGGGAACAATGAAAAATAGAGATATTCTTGCAGCAACTGCCCTGCTCCTGCTTGTGTTTGGATGCAGCAAAAAAGATATGACGGAATCCGGCTTTGTTCCGGTTACTCGAACTCAATCACTTCCAGTTATTTTTACAGACACTTTGTACACAGATTCTGTTTCAAGGCATGCAGACGGTTCAAGGTCGAATATCAGCCCGCTTATCAGTCACGGTGTGGCATTCCTGCCTGTCAACATTCCTGAAGAATCCGATAGACCTCCGTCACCTGATTATTTTGTCACTGGTGAAACCGGAATTGTCGCCGTTGATATTTCGACACTGGATACTCTGTGGAGCACATTTATCAGATACCCTCCCGACCAACAGTTTCCGTATATCGGATCAATGCATGCCTATCGGGATTCACTGATAATTGCAAGTTTTTTGGACGGACTCTATCTGTTTAACATGAATGACGGGTCAGTTGTTGATACCATTCCATACGATCAGTCCATGCAGCGGGCCTGTGATCTGAACGCTGAATTCATGAATCCGTTTTTTGCACCTCTGGTTTTTGTTTCAAACGGAAACATGCTGGCTTACTTTGCGTTCAAGGAAAACTACAACAGGGAAACAAACAGAGTTTACGACATCGTGGTTACGGATTCCGCGCTGGAGCAGGTTGCGCTGTTTACCGTTGATTTCAACAGAGACAGGATTACCACAGGGGATGTTACCTTTGCTTACGAGGGGCTTCTGCAGGGAGTATTTGTTTCAGACAGTTCTCTCTGCTTCTATACTGTGGAGCCTGAGCTTTTCATTGAAATCGCTTTTGACGGCAGGCTGGTTAGAAACCTGTTTCTTGGCAGTGGTGAATACGAAGGGCCTGTTTTGCCCCTTGCTCCGCCATATTTTGAAGAGATACACACGCGTTTGTTATCAATCAGCCCGGTTATGGAAAACGGCCATCTTTACACTCTTAGAACGGGAATTAGTCTGGATCGCGAAGGTCGTGCGGAATTGATAGATACCGACATCTGCAATGGTACATCAAAGGTATATGTTCTTAATACCATGACTGGCTGGAAAAAACTAGCGGTAGGAGAAGGCATCATTATTACAGACTGGTTTGTTGTTCAGGAACCGAATGAAAACGGAGAGTACCACCCACCCAGACACGGGAGGAAATATGCGTTCTTCAGGCTATAAGGTCTTTGTGTGTTTGTATGCCATTATTGTTGCTTCCGGTTGCGCCGATTCCACGGTGGAGCAGGAGAATCATGAGGAACTGGTTGTATGGGAACAATGGCTTGAAGAGGGTATTGACAGCGGGAATTCCCAGACAGGCCCATACTATGTTCCGTCTGACACTGTTATTTATGATGATGATATTGAAATTAATCCAACCTATTCATCAATTGGAACCTTTGCCATCTCGGATTCCGTGATCATTGTTGCAGACTATGTTGAGGAGAAGCTTCATGCCTACTCTCTGGACGGGGAATTTCTGTGGTCTTCGGGTCAACCTGGCGAAGGCCCCGGCTGTTTGTCAGCTATTGGTGGAATTGACGCTGCAGAGGGTATTTTTGCCGTTTGCAACATGAATCTGGGAAGGGTTGATCTTTTCAACATTGACACCGGCAGTTATCAGGGAACCGTGTCCATTGCTTGGCCGTTTGATGTCAGTATTTCCGATGACAGTCTCATATGTGCTGTAAGTGCAGTGGAAGGCAGTATTGTTACCGTGTTCGATTACCAGGGGAACATAATTAACAGATTTGGTGAGTGGAATCCACCTGAAACCGATGGTATGGTTGGCTGGCCGGAATACGGAAATGTCAATCTGAAGTGTGATATCTGCGGTGATATGCTCCTGCTGTCTTCTGTTTTCTATAATTACTTTCAGGTTTATAATTACAGAACAGGAGCCTTGGTATCATCGTTCACCAGAACTCCGTCACTTCCCGGGAACAGATCTACAAGCCGTGAGTGGGAATTGCGAATTAACGATTGTGTGTTTGATGAAGCCGGCGATATCGTTGTTCTGCTTTGCCCAACAAAACAGAACTGGCTGAACAACAGATACGCCGAACTATCCGCTGATGAGATACCCTATAAGGGGTTTGATATTTACGATGTCTCCGGTGTCAGAAAAGAAGGCTTTGCCGTTGAAACTGACTGGTTCTCTTCAACAGCACAGTTTTCAGGAAATGATCTGTATTTGGCAAATGCAGAGATGCTTGTGAAATACTCTCCCGTGGAAATAAATCGGTAAGCGTACAGCGGGGTTTCAGTCATGTCAGGTAAACCTGTGCTAAATGCGGAAAACAGTGCCGTGGTATGCAGAACACGGCACTGCTATGTGCTCTTTTGACCCGCCGGTTACTAAGCCTGTGCAGCATCTGGTTGAACAAGACCCATTCTTTCAAGGCGGGCGAGAAGAGCACCGGTGCTTCTGCCGAATGCCTTGCTGAGAGCCTCCATGTCAATTCCCTTTTTGAACTGTTTCTCGAGTTTGGTTTCTTCCTCGGGTTCCCACTTCATGAATGCCCTGGGATTGGTTTTTCTTGCCTCGGTGATTTCCTCACTTCTTCTGCTCTCAAAAAGCTTTTCCAGCATTTCACATGCTTCGGTTACCTTTTCGCGGAAACTTTTGATTGATTCATCAAAAACGATAACTTTTTTCTGCAGAAAGGTACCGTCTTCCTGCTTCCTGGAGTCGGTGATGGAAATGTAGTAGTGACCGTTTCTGGCCTGCTTCCCGTCGATGAAAAAGGTGCTTTTCCCCGAAGACACCCTTGCGGTGTAAAGTGTTGCTCTTTCTTCAGACATTTCATTTCCTTTCTGTTGTGAACAGGAGTTGCATACTGCCTGTTCTGTGTTGTGTTCCGTTACCTCGGGTAGGGGTACAGGTGTTTACCTGTAGTAACCTGCATCAGCTCCTGTTTTTCAAGTGTCTCTTCCGGAGGTTGACAAACTGTTTTTCAGCAGACACACTAGGAGCATGAAAAAACCACTTCCAATGACCCGTTCGGAAATGCAGAGCCGTGGGTGGGATCAGCTCGATGTGCTGATTGTTACCGGTGACGCTTATGTGGATCATCCATCGTTCGGTGCGGCAATTATTGGTAGAGTCCTTGAAAACAGGGGCTACAGGGTGGGTATCATCGCACAGCCGGACTGGAAAGATCTGGAATCGTTCACAGTGATGGGAAGACCAAGGCTTTTCGCTGGTGTAACATCGGGAAACATGGACTCCATGGTTAACCACTACACATCAACGAACAGGCTTCGGTCAGACGATGCATACACTCCTGGGGGCATGTCAGGCCGGAGGCCGGACAGGGCAGTTCTGAAATATACAAACTGTCTTCAGAGGGTAATGAAAGGGGTTCCTGTTGTTCTGGGAGGAATCGAAGCCAGCCTCAGACGGGTTACCCACTACGACTTCTGGAGTGACAGACTAAAGAAATCCATTCTTCTCGATAGCAAGGCTTCAATACTTGTATATGGAATGGGTGAGAAACAGATTGCTGAAATAGCACGCCGTATCAATGGTGGAGAAACACTTGAAGGTATTCCCGGGACAGCCACGGCTGTTCACGCAGGCAGGTTCGTTCCGGAGGAAGCCGATGTTGTTCTTCCCTCACACGAGGAGCTCAAATCAGACTCTGCACTGATGCTGAAACTTTCAAAACTTCTTGAGACAAATCAGAATCCCTGGAGCAGCCCCAGGCTGATTCAGAGTGCTGATTCCCGTATTGTGATTGTGGAACCACCCTGTGAACCTCTTTCAACGAAGGAAATGGATGCTGTCTACAACCTTCCGTATACCAGACAGCCGCACCCCTCATACACCACAGAGATACCGGCGTTCACAATGATACAGGATTCAATTACGGCTGTAAGGGGATGCAGCGGCGGCTGCAGTTTCTGTGCGATAGGTCTGCATCAGGGCAAGTTTATTACAAGCAGGTCGGAAAAATCAGTTCTTGCAGAAATCAGTGAAATTTCAAAATCCAGAAGCTTCAGAGGAACGATATCCGACCTTGGCGGGCCTACAGCCAACCTCTACGGTCTGGGCTGCGGTAACCCTGAGGAAAAAGTAAAGTGCAGAAGGGTTTCCTGTCTTTACCCCGTTATCTGCAGGCATTTCAAAACAGATCATTCCAGTTACATAAAGCTTCTGGACAGTGCTGGAAGAGCTCCGGCTGTGAAGCACGTTTACATATCCAGCGGTATCAGGCACGATGTGGCTCTGAAAGATCCGGCATTCATAAAAAGGCTTTCTTCAAAAAACATATCCGGACACCTCAGAATTGCCCCGGAACACACACATGACAGAATACTTGCTCTTATGAGAAAACCGTCAAGGGAAATATGGGAGAAATTTGCGGCGGAGTTCAGAAAATATGCAGACAGATCCGGGAGGAAACAGTACATTGTGCCCTATATCATAGCCGCATTTCCAGGGAGCACAATCGGGGATATGCAGGCTGCCCGATCCTTCCTTGAAACACAGGGTGCCATTCCAAGGCAGGTTCAGATATTTCTGCCTACCCCGATGACTACAGCTACAGCTATGTATTTTTCAGGAAGATCTTTTTACGACGGGGAGCCTGTAAGAGTTCCCCGGAACTCTGCAGAGAAGCAGAGGCAGAAAGACATGATTCTATACGGAATAAACAACCACCGCCGCGAGAATAAGGTGAAAAGCAACATCAACCGCAGGAATGGTTTTTCCAGATAGTTTGAAAGAAAAAAGAGTGAGCAGAATTCTTGCTGCCCACTCTATCTTGTAAACGGCTAGAAACATCTGAAAATGCGGATTCACAGGTCTGTGACCTGTATCACCTTCAAGAGTACAGCTCATGTCCTCTGTAAGACCGCAGAACGGGCACGGATCACCGGTAATCTCCTTGTAGTAACACTTCATAACTGAAGGAAAGGCTCTTTCCAGCAGAGGAGAGATCAGGGTGAACACAAGAACATACAGCAGAAAACCCAGTATTATCAGGTTAAATGTTCTGTACCGCTGTGCTGAAGCTATTGTATTGTCATTTCGCTTACAGAGTTTGCGTCACCGGTAACTGCTGCGAAGATAACAAAAACAAGCATTACTATTAGAGGAAGCGAATTTAGAATAATACCTGTAAGTGCAACTCCTGATGGAAGATCGGCGGCACGGTTCTTTCTGAGAGCAATAATTCCAAGAATCAGCCCAGCCAGAGCAGGTAGAAATACCAGCACATTCACACAGGGGATGAACCCTACTACCGCAGAAATAATACCAATTACAAGTGATGCAACATCCATAACAATTTCCTTAAAGCTTAACCCTTTTCTCTATACCCATGGAATCAAGAACACTGTCGTTTCCAACAACGCAGATTCTGGAGTCAGAACTTCTGCTTTCGAGTAACTCTGCGAACTGTTCTATCAGGGGCACATTAACTGAAAGCAGTTGTGCCTTATGTTCCGTAATAGTTCCTATACTGATTTCCTTCAGCTGCCTGAGTATTGCCAGACCATTTGCCATAGACGGGCGGACTGCAGGGTCCATACCCTTTACACTGGCAATTATTGAATCTTCAACGGACCTGGGGCTCAGGTCAATATGTTCAAATCCCGTCTGGATTGCATTCTTAAAAATCTGCAGGCTGTCTGCAGGAGACGGGTCTCTGTACGAGTAGAAAGTA
>Ga0164318_10000940_pt1 | contig 24420 bp, 16 predicted proteins | sample GuaBasSedimGuay9_FD_113734 | JGI IMG/M metagenome (GOLD analysis project Ga0164318, IMG submission 113734) | Subseafloor sediment microbial communities from Guaymas Basin, Gulf of California, Mexico - Guay9, Core 4571-4, 0-3 cm | ecosystem: Environmental > Aquatic > Marine > Hydrothermal vents...
AAACAACAGCCACAACGGTCACATCATCGCCACCCATATTGATAGTCATGCCATATGGACGGTCGTCTGACATTTCAATTTGAGCTTTCCCGGCTTTTCCGGTGAGCTGTTGCCAAATGGTAACAGCCTGATGAACTCCGGTTGCCCCGGTTGGATGTCCCCAGCCAATCAGTCCGCCGGTTGTATTCATTGGCATATAACCGTCACGGGCAGTATTTCCTGCATCCACCCAGTCGGCGCCTTCACCTTTTTTAGCAAGACCCAATCCTTCAACGGCCAGTATTCCGGCAATGGAAAAACAGTCGTGGGTTTCGATGGTTCCGATTTGATCGATGGTAACACCTGCACTTTCCATGGCTTGTTTGGCAGCACGGGGAATGGCTTCTAATTCAGCCGGGTCCTTTGGGTCATTGGTGATATCGCGAATTACCTGGCCCCAGCCCATTACTTCAACTGCATCTTTTTTATCAATTCCCATTCTTTCTAAACCTTCTTCTGAACAAATAGCAATTCCCGATGCACCATCAGAAACTTTGGAGCAATCCAACACAGTCAGATTGTCAACAAAAGCTTTGCCATTGGGCTTCATTTTTAGTGCCAGGGCATAAGGGTCAGGCAAAGTGTTGTGATGTTCCTGGGCTGTTTCATCCAGACGGGCATTTTCCATGGCATTGGCAAACCAACGGGCCATTCCTTTGCGTGCCCTGTCGAAACCATACTTTTCATAGTAAGCTCCGGCACGGTCGCTAAATTGTCCGGGGAAAAAGTAGGCATGGCCATTTTTTCGTTTCTGATACCATCCGGCACCGGCCAGAATATCGGCACCATAAATCGCTTTCACCGTATTCTGGACTTCAACACCCATGGTGAGCACTACCTCGGCTGTTTCTGCCAATACTGATTTCATACCGCTCATCAGGGCGAGTCCTCCAGATCCGCAAGCCCCTTCCACACTGGTGGCTGGTTTCCATTGCAGTTTTTCATCAATCATGGGTGCGAATCCCGGCAGATTGGCCTGCTTGTTAAAACGGGCAGCCATAAAATTACCAATCACTGATTCGTCCACATTATCGGCACCACCAATTTGTTTGAGGACGCCTTTTCCGGCTTCGCTAATATAATGTTCCAAACCCGGGCGGGCTTTCTTTGGGTGGAATTCCCTGCGGCCAGTTCCCATCGAAATGGTATTGTAACCGGCTGTCATATATACTTTTCTTCTTAATTTATTCATGTCTTTATATTTTTTATATTTCATTTCAATAAACCAATAACCACAAAAGACAAATATTTATTCGTGCATTCGTGGCTATTCGATTTTAGTCAAAGAAATTATTTACCGGTCCGTAAGCATGGAAAAACCCGGTCAGCATCACGGTATTGACATCGTCAATATTGTGGGCAACATTATCTACAACCAGTTTTTCACCAATGGCTTTTGAACGTTGTCCGTACTTTACGGCCAGTACCGAACCCAGTGTACTTGCAGCTTTCAGGTCGTTGAAGAATGTAGTCAGTAATTCATCTTTTTTCTTATTCCTTAACAATGATTTCCAGGCTACTGCCGAATCAGGCATGTCGCCCATCATCTCATCACATTCGTCTTTAAATTTTTCCAACTCAACATAATGCTGTTTGTGAATATCCCAAATGGCAGTTACTCGTCCACCTTTGTATTTCAGGAAACCATCTTTTTGGGCACCACTCGAATACTGTCCTCCCTTTACACCTTGCTCCATTAATTTTTCCAAAAGTTCATGGCGAAGTTCTTCGTCTTTGTAATGTGGATTCATCACGTTTAAAATGAAGTTTACCACATCAACACCAACATAATCAATCAATTGAAAGATGCCCATTGGCCGTACCAGGTAATCCTGAGTTACTTTGTTGATGATGTAAATGGCTTGGTACAGTGGTATGTTTTTCTCGGCAGCTAAAGCTTCTGCTTCTTTAATTCCATGTAAAGCATCACGCATAAAATGGCCATTACCGACAAACCCGGCAAAGTCGTTGGAAGGCACGATAATCTTCCGCAATTTTTTGGCGTATGCATGAGCAAATTCAACAACATCCGTTCCCGTCTTTTCAGTTTTAATCAATTCAACCAAACGCTGAACGGCTGGTGGATTGTAAAAATGGAAACCAATAATACGTCCATCGAGACCGGCATCACCTTCAATGAGGTTTATGGGAACGGAAGAGGTATTCGTGAAAAACCAGGGATTATTTTTGCTGTTCTTGTCGATGTCGCCCAGCAATTTTACTTTCAGGTCACGGTTTTCACTTACGGCCTCAAAAATCAGGTTTGATTCGTAAGCTGCCGCCATGCTGGTTACTGGACGGACAACATTCAATACATCGAAAATGTATTCGTCGATAATGTCATAATTTTCTACCAAATCATCACGGTTGGCATACATTTGACGTAACCAGACGGTTTTCTTTTCGGCTACTTTCCGTACTTGTTCGCGGAGGTATTTCATCAATCCCGCCAGTCCTTCCGGCGAAACATCGATGGCGTTCAAAACAAAGGATTTGCCCTTGTTTTCCGGTTGCAACGACAGGTCGGCCATTTCAACGGCAGTCAGCAGTAAGATGCCACTGCCCATTTTTCCGGCAGCACCCAATACCGCAACATTTTGTAATCTTTCTTCGTAGGTCATATTGTTAAATTTAATGATTAATTGTCTTTTGTATTGTAATTCTAATAACCAATTTTTTTTCGATTTTTATATTCCAGTTGTTCACTTTTAGCTCGTTCAAATTGTTTCAGGTATTCAAAAATTACACGAAAATTATTATCATAGCCGGCAATTGTTTTTTCTATTTTTTCCAGGTTTAATAATACGTCCTTGCTTGTGAGTAGCATTTTCCTGAACTTTACAAAGAGTTCAATAATTCGGATACTCATTTTTATTGCCAAATCACTTTTAAGTACATTTGCCAGCATAAGTATGCCATGTTCTGTAAAAACATAAGGCAAATAACCTCCCATGTGCTGTTTAGAAGGTATCGCATTTTGCGATACCATAAAATCAGCTTCCTCTTCAGTAAGTTGGAACATAAAAGAATTTGGAAACCTGTCTTTATTTCTTTTAACCTGTTCACGGAGACGAATTGCCTTGACACCATACAATGTAGCTATATCCTTGTCAAGCATAACCTTTTCGTTTCTAATTAAATAGATTTTATTTAAAAGAAATTCATCAGGTAGGTGGTCGTTTTTTTCCATTTATAAAAACTTTCTTTCGAAAGGTAACTTTAGGTAATTACTGGGATGTTAATCAATCCTTACCACTCCGGTTTTCTCTTCTCTAAAAATGCCGTCATCCCTTTTTCGCCTTCGCTGCCTTCGCCAAATAAATTCCCGAATTGTTGAGCTTCTAATTTTTCTCCTTCAGTTTGACTCATTTCCAAACCTTTTCTTACGGTAGTTTTTACTTTCTGAATAGCCAAAGGCCCTTTGGACGCAATAAGCTTTGCTATTTTCAGCGTCTCTTCCATCAATTCCTCAGGCTCAAAAACTTTTTGAACCAGACCCATACGTAGGGCATCTGCTGCACCAATCATATCGGCCGTCATTAGCAGGTAAAGAGCATCGCCCATTCCAACAAGTCGCGATAATCTTTGCGTTCCGGCATAACCGGGAATGAGGCCCAGGCTGACTTCCGGCTGTCCGAATTTAGCTTTGGTACTGGCAATCCGAAAATCGCAACCCATGGCCAGTTCGAGGCCACCACCCAATGCAAAACCGTTGATGGCTGCAATTACCGGAATGTTTATTTTGCCCAGACTGCTAAAGGTATTTTGTCCCAATTTGGAGAAAGCCGTGCCTTCTTCGGCATCTTTATTAACCATTTCGGCAATGTCGGCTCCTGCCACGAAAGCTTTTCCTTCGCCGGTAATCACCATGACTTTTACGTCCTTATTATTGGCCATTTCTTCAACCAACTGGTCCATTTCGTTAAAAAACCTTGTGTTGAGGGCATTCATTGCTTTTGGCCTGCTGATGGTTACTACAGCAATACCATCATTTACTTCTGTTTTTAATATTTCGTATTCCATTTTTCTTTGGTTTTTAGAAAGACCCAAAGTTAAGAAAATTACTTTTGAGAAAAATGGAAAGTTTATGATTATTGGGTTTTTCTCCAAAAAGTACTTGGTTGCTTTCTTTTTAACAGAAGTTTAACAAATAATCTTTCTTAATCATTTACTTTTGCAGTAGATTTACTGAATACTTAATTTTGAATAACTTCTTTAAATATCTGTTTGGTCTTTTTTCAGTAGTGCTATTCATAACGGCAACTACAGGTGTAACAGTGCATTCGCATTATTGCTCCTCGGATGTAGTAGCGAATATTAGTATTATTGAATCTTTGGCAACTTGTGGACATCATGCTGAATCTACTGAACCTAATCCTTCAATTGAAGGAAAGTCATGCTGCCAAATAGATTCGCAATGCAAAACTTTACAAGTGGACAAGGATGATTGCTGCAGTAACGAAAGTGAGTTTTACAGGGTTTCTGATGATTTTACCACTTCTTCGGAAGAGCAGTGGAAAGTAATTTCCAAAGAAATTTCTATAGTAAATACAGTTATTTCAATAGTTAATGAATCGATTGAAAAGAGTATTTTTTCCAATGGTTTAATTGAAATATTTCACCCACCTCCATCAAAATCAGGAAAGCAGCTTATTGTATTCCTTCAACAACAAAAAACAGATCCTGACCCAATTGCATAACTCTTCGCCTGAAAGGCAAACAACATTTATTGTTTAATCTATTAGAGTTATGAATCATGAAAAAATATTTTTTATTGGCCTGCGTACTTATTGCGCAGGGATTTTCCTTGCACGCCCAAAAGGTTAGCGGCAAGGTGTTTGAGCATCTTAACGGGAAAGAGATGCCACTTGCCGGAGCCAATGTTGTTCAATTGAATTCAGTCAATGGTACTGCAAGCAGCACAGACGGGCATTTTCAGTTTCGCCTGGAAAAGGATTTCCCGCAGGTTTTGGTTGTCAGTTATGTAAGTTACCAAACCGACACAATTTACCTGGCGCAAACCGGTTTCAGCCATGTGCATGTAGAACTTACTGAGCAGAATGAGCTGAAAGAACTTGAGGTAAAAGCAAGGAAAAGCGGTAGTTTTATTTCCCGTGTCGAAACTTTGGGAATTACAAATATTACTGAAGGTGAATTGGAAAAAGCCGCTTGCTGTAATTTATCGGAAAGCTTTGAAAACAGTGCCGCCGTTGATGTAAGTTATAGCGATGCCGTTACCGGTGCAAAGCAAATTCAATTGTTGGGCCTTGCCGGAATTTATACTCAGTTTTTAACCGAAAATATTCCCAATCTGCGTGGACTGGCAACAGCTTATGGATTGGGTTATGTGCCGGGAAGTTGGATGGAATCTATCCAGGTTTCAAAGGGGACTTCATCCGTAATCAATGGTTATGAATCGATGGCTGGCCAGATTAATATCGAATACAAAAAGGCTGAAGAAGGTGATAAATTATTTGTTAATGTTTACGGCAATCATTTGGGTAAAATCGAAGCCAATGTCAATACCCGATTCCAACTCAGCGAAAAATGGAGTACTGCTATTTTGGCCCATGTTGAAAATATGACGGTAAAACATGATCAGAACGGTGATTCGTTTTTGGATTTACCGATGACCCGTCAGGTGAACCTTTTTAACCGATGGAAATATATTGGCAAGCAATTACGTCTGCAATTTGGTATTAAATATTTAGCGGAAGACAGGCAGGGTGGACAAATGGATTTTTCACCTGACATGGAGCGCACTTCTGAAAATCCTTATGGGACGGGTGTGAAAACCAATCGTTATGAAGCTTTCGCCAAGTTCGGCTACATTTTGAAACACCGGGCACAAAGCAGTTTTGGATTTCAAAACCAAGTGATTGTTCATGAGCAAACTTCATTTTTTGGGCTGAACGATTACGATGCCAAACAAGTTTCATATTACGGAAACCTGATGTTTCAATCGTGGTTTGCTGATACCCGCCACCAATTCACAACAGGAATTAGTTTTAGCCTGGATAATTATTACGAAGATTTGAACGACAGTACTTTCAATCGATTTGAGCAAGTACCCGGTGCATTTTTCCAGTACAATTATTCCAATAAAAAGAACCTGAATATCATTGCCGGCTTTCGGGCCGACTACCACAATTTATTTGGATTGTTGCTCACCCCCAGGCTTCATGCCAAATACAATATTAACGAGCATAATGTAATTCGGCTAAGTGCCGGAAAGGGCTACCGTTCAGCCAATGTTATTGCCGAAAACACTTCTTTACTGGCGACTTCTAAAAAGCTGCGATTTATGGAAGAACTCGAAATAGAATCGTCCTGGAACTATGGTTTAAGCTACACAATCTATTTAGATATTTCTGCCAGGCAGATGAGTATCACCGCTGATTATTTCAGGACGCAGTTTGAAAACCAGGTTATCATCGACCGTGAGGATGACCCCTTTACAATTCTGGTTTACAACCTTGATGGAAAGTCATATTCAAACAGTTTTCAAATTGAAGCCAATTACGAATTGGCAAGAAATTTTGATGCCACTTTGGCTTTTCGCTACAATGATGTCAAAACAACTATCGGAGGTAATCTTGTTGAAAAACCAATGGTAAATAAGTACAAAGCACTACTGTCATTGTCTTACCAAACCCGCTTAAAAACCTGGCAATTTGATATGAATATTCAACTCAATGGCGACCAGCGATTGCCTTATACAGGATTTTATCCGGAAGAATATCAACAAGCTGAATATTCACCTTTTTACACTATCGTAAATGCACAAATCACACGCTACTTCAAGAACTGGGAGATTTATCTTGGAGCTGAAAATCTGGGTAATTACCGTCAACAAGACCCGATTATTGCAGCCGATGATCCCTTTGGAGAATATTTCGATTCCTCCATAGTATGGGGACCGATTACAGGCATTAAAGTTTTTGCCGGATTCAGGTTTCGAATTGAGGGGAAGGATGAATAATTACAGTAGAGACGCATTGCAATGTGTCTCTATGACAATACTACAATGAGCATCAGAAAACATAAAAGTAAAAACCTTAACAAATAAAAAAAATGAAAACACAATTCTTAACATTAATCATTTTGCTTGCGGGATTTGCTTTGCAGGCACAGGAGAAGTCAAACAGCAAAAAAGACAGTAAATATGAAACTGTTGAGATTCAAACCTCCGCCATTTGCGGAGATTGCAAAGAGAGGCTTGAACACGACCTGGCTTTTGAAAAAGGAGTGAAGTCAGTGGAGTTAGACGATGAAACTAAAGTGCTCACTATTCAATACAAAAAAGGAAAGAACAATAAAGAGAATTTGAAAAAGGCAGTAACAAAAGTGGGTTATGATGCTGATGATTTACCTGCCGACCCCAAGGCTTATGATGCCTTGCCGCAATGTTGCAAGAAGGATAATGATCCGCATTGATTTTCTTTAAAACTGGCGCGCGAATTTTTCGCGTGCCTCTTATAATTCATGCTAGTTTAAGTTTGCAACTTAAACGATAATGTTTGTATAGTTTCAAGGATTAAGTTACAAACTTAATTCAGATAAGTTAGTTTGTTAGCACGCGAAAAATTCGCGCGCTAGTTAGGAGTGAGAGTTACAAGCCTAGCCCCATACTCACCAACTCAGCAATGTCGTAGTTTTTGACTTCTTCCTCTTTGTTGGTGTACTTGAGGCCATCGGTCATCATCACCATACAGAAGGGGCAGGCGGTGGCAATAATATCGCAACCGGTTTTCAGGGCTTCTTCGGTGCGTTCGATAAAGACTTCCTTGTCACCTTTTTCGGCTTCCTTGAACATTTGTCCGCCACCGGCACCACAGCAAAGGGCAAAACTTTTGTTGCGTTCCATTTCTATTTTTACTGATGGAATAGCATCGAGTACGGTACGAGGTGCTTTGTATTCACCATTGGCACGCCCAAGGTAACAGGGATCGTGGAAGGTGATTTTCTTCCCAGATAAAATATCGCTGTCCAGTTTGATTTTTCCACCATCAATCATTTGTTGAAGAAATTGGGAATGGTGAAGCACTTCGTAGTTTCCATCAAAATCAGGATATTCGTTTTTCAGCGTATTGAAATCGTGGGGGTCGCAAGTGATGATTTTCTTCACTTCGTAGCCGTTCAGGATTTCAATATTCATCATGGCCTGCATCTGGAACAACATTTCGTTTCCGGCACGACGGGCGATATCTCCGCTGTCGGTTTCTTCAGTTCCCAAAACAGCATAGTCAATTCCCAGATGGTTCAATATTTTCACAAATTCGCGGGTTACTTTTTTATAACGGTCGTCGAAAGCACCTGCAGAACTCACCCAGAAAAGATATTCAGGATTTTCGCCTTTAGCCAGTTTGTCAGCCATTAGCGGAACTTCCAGACCTTCTGCCCAAAGCATCCGGTCTTCAGGTGAAAATTGCCAGGGTGCGCCATTGTTTTCGATATTGGCAAAAACAGTGTTCAAACCGCTGGGCGCCTTGGATTCTTCCATCACCAAGTAGCGGCGCATGTCAAGAATTAGTGAGGGTTGATTAATGTTCACCGGGCATTCCATTGCGCAGGCATTGCACTGTGTACAGGCCCACAATTCTTCTTCAGTAATCCATGTTTGCAATAGTGATTTGCCATCATCAAAGGCTGCTCCTTCTTTCACCAATCCAGGCCCTTTTTCTTTCATTCGGGCGCGGGTGTCCATCATTATTTTTCTTGGGGAAAGCAATTTTCCGGTAATATTAGCCGGACAAACAGAGGTGCAACGGCCACATTCGGTACACGAAAGCGCATTCAAATAATTGGTCCAGAAAATATCGTTGACATCTTTCACACCAAAGCGTTCGGGCTCACCCTCTTCTTCGGGTTGCTCGGCAAAGGCTGCATCGGGATCCATCATTAATTTGACCTCTTTTGTAATACTTTCCATATTTTCAACGTATCCCAAAGGTTCCAGCCGGCTGATAAAAACACTCGGAACTGACATAAAAACATGAAAGTGTTTGGAGTAGGGAAGAATGTTCGCAAAAATAAAAATCAACAAAATATGTGTCCACCAATTTACCTGGAAAAGCAGCCAGGCACTCTCAGCTGTCATTCCTTCGAAAAATCCGGCAAGCCAATAACTTACAGGATATGTTCCAACTGTATGCTCGCCAACAGCGTCTGCCCAAAGCAGATAACCAGTATTCATTCCCAGCAGTGAAAGCATTAAAACCAGAATAATGGTCAACGCCAAATTGGCATCTGCTTTGGAAACGGGTTTCATTTCAGGTCCATAAAACCGTTGAATGTGCATGAACAATCTTCTGAACAAAAATGCAAGAATGGCAAAGACAATGATCAATCCAAAAACGTCGCCACTGGCCATCAAGAAATCATAAATCGGCCCCATAAAAGCAAAAACTTTTTCTGTCCCGAACAAACCATCAATTGTCATTTCGATGCTTCCAAAAATGATAACGATAAATCCCCACCAAACCAGGGCATGCATCATGCCAATAACAGGACGGCGCAATATTTTCTCTTGAAAAACAGCCACTTTAAGTGTGACCATAATTCGCTTACCAAAATTATGCAAGGGTTTCTTTTTGGTGAATCTGAAGTAGGCAAGTACACGTTTCGTGGTCCAGGCAAAAACGCCCAGTGTTATCAAAAGCGAAATGGCGAAAAGTATTTGTTTTATCATGGGATTTGATGTTTGATTTCGGTGAAATAACCTTCCAGCGTTTGAAAAACCTGGAAGCGTTATGTTTCTTTGTGTAAGACGCTTCCAGGAGCAAAGCACGCTGGAAGGTCTTCAATTCAGCATACAAGATTAGCAAAATTCAAATTTAGAATGAAAATAAATTCCGCTTGATTTAGCTTTATTCATAATCATCACTTAAAACTAAGCCCGATTCTTCGGTATAACCATAAAGACGATCGAGTTTAATCTGGTATTTTTCTTTCAGAAAACGGCGCTTTACTTTTAACGTTGGAGAGAGTTCCCCGCTTTCAGGTGTCCATTCCTGGCAAACCAATTCGAATTTTTTAATTTGTTCGTGACGCCCAAGTACAGGGTTAATCTTATCAACCTCCTCTTGAAAGCGGTCGATAACGACTTGTTTTTGAATCAGGTCCCGGTTGTCCTGAAATGTAACTTTGTGTATTGCACACCACGAATGAAGGAAGTGAAACGCAGGACTGATAATGGCTGCTGCATATTTTTCTTTTTCGCCCACCACCATAATTTGTTCTATAAAGGATGATTCCTTAAACTTGTTTTCCACCACTTGTGGCGCTACATATTTTCCGGTTGACAGTTTGAAAATCTCTTTCTTCCGGTCTGTAATTTTCAGAATGTTATGTTCATGCAGTTCGCCAATGTCGCCGGTATGGAACCAACCGTCCTTGTCAATAACTTCAGCGGTTTTCTCCTCAGATTTGTAGTAGCCCAACATCAGGCTAGGGCCTTTCATTAATATCTCGCCATCTTTAGCAATCTTTACTTCTACATTTTTCAATACCGGGCCAACCGTTCCAAATTTCATATTGGGATAATATTTGTGGTTGACGGCAATAACAGGTGAGGTTTCTGTTAATCCGTAGCCTTCCTGAATGGTGATTCCAGCAGCATAAAATACGCGTGCAAGCCTCTCCTGAAGAGCAGCTCCACCCGAAACAATGACTACAATATTTCCTCCCAGGGCTGCCCTCCATTTACTGAAAATAAGTTTATCGGCAATGGATCTTTGGGTTTCGTACCACCAGCCATTGGCCTTATTCAATTCATATTTCAATCCGAGATTAACCGCCCAGAAAAAGAGGCCTTTCTTGATTCCGGTTAGTTCTTTTCCTTTCAGGATAAGTTTGTCGTAGAGTTTTTCAATAACCCTTGGAACAGCAGCAAAACCCTCAGGACTTATTTCGCGAAGATTATCACCAATGGTTTCGATACTTTCGGCATAATAAACCGCACATCCCCGGCGCTGTACCAGGTAATTTACCATCCGCTCAAAAACATGACAGAGGGGTAAAAAGCTCAGGAATTTTCCCTCGGCAGGCACGGGTAAAATATCAATAGAACCATCTACATTCGAAACAAAATTGCGGTGGCTCAGCATCACACCTTTGGGTACTCCTGTAGTTCCAGAAGTATAAATAATCGACATCAGATCATCAGCCTTAATACTGGCCTTGATCTTCAATAATTCATCTTTTAATTTTGATGCGTTCTTCTTTCCCAATTCAAGAATTTCTGTCCAGTTGCTCAGTCCTTCGACAGTATCCATGCTATAAAACAATTTCACCTGGCCAGCATTTTCTACTGCCAATTTAATCTTCTGGTAAAAATCTTCTGAAGAAACAATGACCATTTTTGCATCGGAATGGGTCAGAATGTGCTCATATTCGACTTGACTCAAATTGGCATAAACCGGTACGTGTACCACACCAATTTGTGCCATACCCACATCCATAAAATTCCATTCGGGCCGATTGTTGACAATGCTGACTATTTTGTCTCCTTTCTTAAAACCAGATGCCAGCAAACCATAACTAAAATTATCAGCAAATTCTTTGTATTGAAGCGTGCTGAACTTTTCCCACTTTCCGTTTCTTTTTACTGCGAGGGCATCGTCCCGCTGTAGTTCTTCTACGAGCTGGTCAACAATGTCAAAGGTTCTTTCAATTTTCATGGTCTTTCTTGTTTAAACCCAGACCTGAAGGTCTGGGTAACTGATGGGTATAATATTTATCTTTTCTGTTTGGGTTTGAATGTCCAGGTGAAAGAAAATGCGGCTACTTTTTCACCTGAAGTATCATGGCCTTCTGTATGTACAATAAGCGTTTCCCCTTCACCAGTCTGGATACTTTTGTTGATGGCGGCGATGATTTTTTCGCCGTCGTTACAACTGAACACAATTTTTGTTTTTGCTTTCTTGATGAAATCCGCTTGCATGTCCAATACCAACATCGAAACCGGCACTTTGGTATCGTGCAATGCCGCAAGGGAAAGTATGCCCGACGACAATTCAGCTGCCATGGCCATTACTGCAAAGTACATCGACCGAAATGGATTTTTATTCAGGTATTTAAAGGGCACCGAAACCGTTGCTTTGCTTTTGTCAATTTCGATAATTTTCAGTCCGGCCAATAATCCCATTGGGAGATTAGCCAGCATGAACAGTTTCATCTGTAATGGCTTGGTAGCGAGTTTTCGTATTTTGTTTTCTTTTGGCATGGGTTTCTATGCTTAATAATCCCTGGTCTGAAGACCAGGGCAACTGATGGTTTGACCCACCAATTGCCCAGCACTTCAACGCCCCCACATTATAAATCGTACTTATTATCCTCAATCAGTTTTACGGCAATTTTTCTACGGGCGGCAACTACATTAACGGCAGCAACTTTGGTGAATCGTTTCATGCCCATTGTCATTCCCATTAGTTCGTCGCCTTCAGCAAATGAGTTGATGGCATCGAGTCCAAATTTATGAATTTTTGGCGCAGTATCGTAAAAGAAAATATCCAGCATATCTTTGTACAACGAAAGTTTTTCCTCATCGTACATGCCACTCAGTTTTTCTACCCTTAACATCATCGATTCGGCAGCGTAAGTAAGAATTAGCATGTCGGATAAATTCATAATGATTTCCTGTTCATCGGCAAATTTTTCCATAAATTTTTGCAGTGCGGCACCGGCAGTCATCAAAATGGCCTTCTTAAAATTGGTAATCACTTTTTTCTTGGCTTCGAAATAACCAAGACTGGGAGCACCAAAATCAGGGATACCCATCAGTTCTTTAGCAACTGCTTTTGCAGGCGTCATCAGATCGAGTTCGCCTTTGAATCCTCTTTTCAGCAATTCGCCAACAGTTACCATGCGGTTAATTTCATTGGTTCCTTCAAAAATACGGTTAATCCGTGAGTCGCGATAAGCCCTTTCAACAGGCGTTTCGGCTGAATAACCCATGCCACCATATATTTGGACACCTTCATCAACCACAAAGTCAAGTACTTCGGAACCATAAACTTTGGCAATAGATGCTTCAATGGCATATTGATAAATACCTTTGAGATTGGCTTTTCCTTTGTCCATTCCACCGGCAACATAGGATTCGATAGCATCGTCAATATTCTGGCTGGCACGATAAGTCAGGGATTCGCAGGCAAAAGTACGAATGGCCATTTCTGATAATTTATGCTGAATGGCACCAAAACTAGAAATCAGTTTTCCGAACTGTTTGCGTTCGTTGGCGTAATTTAATGCATTGTCGATGGTGGCTTTACTGGCACCGGTGGTGGCACCGGAAAGTTTTATCCTACCAAGGTTGAGGATGTTCAAGGCAATTTTAAATCCACCGTTTTGATCTCCAAGTAAATTTTCAACCGGCACTTTCACATCATCCATATAAAACTGAATGGTGGTTGAACCTTTGATGCCCATTTTTTCTTCATCGACACCCAATTTAACACCGTCCCAGGTTTTTTCGATAATGAAAGTACTCAGGTTTTTATCTCCTTTTACTTTCGCGAAAACAATAAAAATATCAGCAACACCACCATTGGTAGTCCAGATTTTAACCCCATTGAGGTTGTAATATTTTCCATCTTCAGATAAAACAGCTTCTGCTTTGCCGGAATTGGGATCCGAACCAGCTTCTGCTTCTGTCAGACAATAGGCGCCAATGTATTCGCCAGTGGCCAGTTTAGGGAGGTATTTTTTCTTTTGCTCTTCGGTACCGTAATACAAAATCGGCAAAGTACCGATGCCTGTATGTGCCGAAAAGGCCACTGCAAAACTGTAACCCTTACCCATTTCTTCGGTGGTGAGCATGGCTGTTACAAAGTTTTGGCCGAAACCATCATATTCTTCCGGGAGGGAAATTCCAAGTAAACCCAGTTCGCCGGCTTCTTTCAGCAATTTGCTCAGCAGTTCGCGATCGTGCTTTTCTAATTGGTCCATTTGCGGATTGACCACATTTTCTGTAAACTCTTTACAGCTTTGGGCCATCATTCTTTGTTCTTCATTGAATTCTTCAGGAATGAAGATGTCCTGAGCAGCTGTTTCCCTGATGAGGAATTCGCCGCCTTTGAGTGTTTTTGTATCTGTCATTTTATCGATGTTTTTATGTTTTATCCCAGACCTGAAGGTCGGGGTAACTGATGATTATTTCTTTATCTATTATCCCCGTTGTTGGTGTCCTCACCAACAACACTTTAAATAAACTTTACACATTCCGTTGGTGGGGACACCAACGGAGGTAAAATATTTATAACATTTCAAAAATTCCGGCGGCACCTTGTCCGGTTCCGATGCACATGGTAACCATGCCGTATTTGTTTTTGCGCCTTTTCATTTCGTGCAGCAATTGTACCGTTAATTTGGCTCCGGTGGCTCCCAGTGGATGACCAAGAGCAACCGCACCTCCATTCACATTTACAATGTCTGTATTCAACCCCAACTCCCTGATTACTGCAATGGACTGGGAAGCAAAGGCTTCGTTCAGTTCGATTAATTCGATGTCATCGAGTTTCATCCCTGCATGTTTCAACACTTTAGGAATAGCATCAATGGGGCCGACACCCATTTTATAGGGTTCTACACCGGCTACCTGGTAATCGACCAAGCGGGCGATGGGGGTGAGTTTGTATTCTTTTAGAATCTTTTCAGAAACAACCAAAACAAAGCCTGCCCCGTCTGACATTTGTGAAGAATTACCTGCTGTTGAGAAACCGTCCTGTGCAAAGGCCGGGCGTAATTTAGCCAGTCCTTCAACAGTTGTTCCACGGCGTGGCCCTTCATCGGTATCGAAAACAGTTTCACGGGTTTCCATCTTGCCATTTTTGTAATAATTCTCTTTGATGGTAAAGGGGACAATCTCTTCTTTAAACCTGCCCGCATCAATTGCAGCCAGTGCTTTGTTAACCGACTGAACGGCGAATTCATCCTGTTGTTCTCTGGAAACCTTGTATTCTTTGGCCACCATTTCTGAAGTTAAGCCCATATTTAAAAACCACTTGACATGGTTTTTGGCCGCATCAGGATTTGGAACCATTCGCCAGCCACCCATGTTAATCATCGACATGGTTTCGGCTCCACCGGCAATAATAACATCGGCAATGCCTGCTGAAATTTTTGCAGAAGCGATGGCAATGGTTTCCAATCCGGAAGCGCAATAGCGGTTCACGGTTGAACCCGGCACTTCAACGGTATCCAGCGCCATCAGCGAAAGTAGCCGTCCCATATTGAAGCCTGTTTCTGCTTCAGGAAAGGCGTTGCCCACGACCACATCATCAATTTTCGTTTTCTCTATTTGCGGAAAATCATTCATTAAATGTTTGATTACAGCCGCAGCAATGTCATCAGGACGGGTAAATCGAAAACTTCCCCGTGGTGCTTTTCCAATTGCTGAGCGATATCCACCAACTATATATGCATTCATGATTTCTATTTTTTTAGTTTCTTAAAATTTTTCCTTTTGTGATGATGCTCTGAATCCGTTCCAGGGTTTTGCGCTGTGTACACAATTCCATGAAAGTTTTTCTTTCCAAATCAAGCAGGTATTGTTCCGAGACTTCGGTTAAGGCCTGTGAAATTTCTCCTCCGGCCATTACCAAACCTAATTTCTCAGCAATTAATTTGTCGTGTTCCGACATATAATTTCCGGTTGTAAATCCGTCAGCACCAACATAAACCATGCCCATCACTTCTTTTCCAAGAACCTTAATGTTGTTGCGGGCTGCCGGTTGGGTATATCCTTTTTCAACCAGGTTTAGCGCGGTTTTTTTGGCATAAGCCAGATGGTGTGCCCGGCTGACAATTACTTCATCGATTCCTTCCCGGAGGTAACCCAAATCAAATGCTTCGTAGGCCGACATCGACACTTTGGCCTGACCTATACTGAGATAGCGGTTCAGGAATGCATTGGTACGAATGTCTCCATCTTGTAATTCATCCGACAGGCGGACAGCAAACTCTTTGGTTCCACCACCACCGGGGATGAGGCCCACGCCAAATTCGACGAGGCCCATATAGGTTTCGGCATGGGCAATTACTTTGTCACTGTGCATGCACAATTCGCAGCCTCCGCCCAAAGCCATTCCGTGTGGTGCGGCAACTACCGGAATGGAAGAATAACGCATGCGCATCATCGTTTTCTGGAACCATTGAACGGCCATATCCAGTTCTTCCCATTCCTGCTCGATAGCCATCATATAAATCATGCCAACGTTTGCACCGGCCGAGAAATGTTCCCCTTCGTTAGAAACCACAACGGCCTGATAATCGGCTTCGGCCATGTCGATGACTTTGTTCAGGCCTTCTAATACACCGGCACCGATGGTATTCATTTTGGTATGGAATTCGATGTTCAGTACGCCATCTCCCAAATCAAAAATGGTAACATCAAGGTTTTCCCACAGAACATTGGTTTCGCGCAGGAGTTCCAGCGAAAGCCTGCCTTCTTGTCCGGGGATTATTTGATAAGATTTACTGGGAATGTCGTAAAAACTTTTGAGGCCATTTTCAACTTTATAGAAAGAAGTTATTCCGGCTTCAAGCATATCATAAACCCATTGCGCAGGTTTCTTGTCCGCTTCTTCCATGGCCTTTACCGTGGCTTCAATACCAACGGAATCCCAGGTTTGGAAAGGGCCGAGTTTCCATCCAAAACCAGCATTTAGCGCATCATCTACTTTGTAGATTTCGCCTGTAATTTCAGGAATTCGATTGGAAACAAACTGGAACAAACTGTAAAAAGAGGAGCGGTAGAAATCGCCGACTTTGCCTTTGTCGGCAAATAAGATGGGCATGCGTTCTCGTAAATCTTCAATTCCTTTTGTTTTTTCGAAAACGCCAAATTTCGGTCTGGGGGCTTCAACATATTCCATGGTGTCGAAGTCGATGGACATGAATTTCTTTTTGCCATCTTCGACCACCTTTTTAAAGAATCCCTGTTTGGTTTTTGAGCCCAGCCATTTTTTGTCGAGCATTTGCTGAAGATAATCAGGGATTGCAAAATACTGATTGGCTTCGTCATCGGTAGTTTCTTTAATATTATTGGCCACATGAACGAGGGTGTCTAATCCGACAATGTCTGCTGTTCTGAAAGTGGCTGATTTGGCACGACCGATGACCGGACCGGTTAATTTATCGATTTCGGGAATGGTGAAATCAAGGTTTTTTACGTTGTGAAACAGTTCCATGATGGAAAAAGTACCGACTCGGTTAGCAATAAATGCCGGTGTGTCTTTAGCAAGAACCGGTGTTTTCCCTAAGAATTTACTCGCATAATTTGCGAGGAATTCCAGTACCTCTGGTTCAGTTTTTGAAGTCGGAATAATTTCAAACAACTGCAAATACCTCGGTGGGTTAAAGAAATGTGTTCCACAAAAGTATTTTTGAAAATCTTCACTTCTCCCTTCAATCATAGCTTCAACCGAAATACCAGAAGTATTGGTCGTGATTAAACTTCCCGGCTTGCGGTATTTCTCCACATTCTCGAAAACCGATTGTTTGATGTCGAGCCTTTCAATTACCACTTCGATTACCCAGTCACAATCTTTGATTTTTTGCAAGTCGTCATCGAAGTTACCTGTTGTAATCCGCTTGGCAAAGGACTGTCGGTAAATGGGGGAGGGCTTGGATTTAAGCGCGGCTTTCAGCGAGCCATCCACTATCCGGTTTCGAACGGCCTTGTCATCTAATGTAAGGCCGGCTGCTTTTTCCTTGTCATTCAGTTCGAGGGGTACGATGTCAATCAGAAGTACCTCGGTGCCAATATTGGCAAAATGACAGGCAATACCCGAGCCCATAACACCTGAACCCAGTACTGCAACTTTTTTAATTCTTCGTATCATAACTCCTTATATATATAATGTTTTAAAATTTTGTTCTATTGTTAATATGTTTGACTGGAAAACTGGAAGTCAGAATAGTTGGAAGGCTTGAACCTATTTTTAAATGTTTTCATCCTTCCCCCCTTCCATTCTTATTCTCTATGAATTTATCCACATCATTACAAACCTGCTCCTTTATAATATGTGTAACCCTCGAGAAAACAGCCATGTCTTCGGGACTGATTTTTTCAAACAATTCGTAATTGAAAGCCAGCACTACATTTTTGATTTTTTCCCTCATCTTCAGGCCTTCTTCAGTTAAAAAAATACGCACTACACGCCGGTCTTCTTTATCAGGCTTCCTGTAGATTAAGCCATCACTTTCCATGGTTTTTAACAGCCGGCTTAAACTTGAGGAAGTCATGCCCATTAAGGGTGCAATCTTGGTTGCCGGGATGCCTTCTTTACCAATATTCACCAAAGCATAGCCAATTCCCTGTGTAATTCCGTTCTCGGTAGCCAATAAATTATACATCCTTCGCATGGCGAAAAGTGTGGAACGAAGGTGATAATCAACTGTTTGGTCTATGTTCATATTATATTGTTATGCATGCATTGCAAATATACGACAATAATGCTATGCATGTCAAGTATATTTTGAAATTATTTTTCTGCAAGATTTTGCTATGGATTCAAACTGAACTTTAGTCGGGTTGTGGAGACCAACCTGACATACTGCACACAGTCCAGTTCACGGCTTTGAGTATTCCAGCTAAGATTCTTCTCAGGCTTAAAATTAGGATAATTGATTATGAAATAATACTTGGCTTAATCGTCCGTTCTTTCCTGATCTACATCCTGAATAAATCGGATTAATCCCTTAAAATAAACTTCCTGATCGTCGTACATTGATAAATGGCTTCCGTTGGGGCAATGTAAATAACGACCCTGTTGAACTTGTTCTGACATCCATTTCATGTGTTCGGGATCCATGGTGTCGTAAGCGCCACCTATGGTTAAAGTCGGGACTTTAATTTTTGACAAATCATTTTTTCTGTCCCAGTTTTCCAGGCGCGAATTTCCAACAGAACCAAATTCACTGGGTCCCTGCATGCTGATGTAAAAGGCTTCGTTTGTATTTGCGAAATCTCTGATAACCGGTTCGGGCCAGTCTTCCAAAGGCATTCTTAAAACGTGTTCGGGATAGTAATGTTCGGTGATGAGTTCAATATATCGAGGATTTTTAAAATCACCCTCAGCTTCCATCGTTTTGATTTCGGAAAGAACAGCCGGGTCAAGTTGCGGCCCCAACACTTCATTTGCATATTTGTTGTAGTCAGGAATAGATGACACCATATTAGAAATAATAAGCCCTTTTAAGTTGTCCTGGTATTTCAAGGCATATTCGATGGCAAGAATGCCTCCCCATGATTGTCCGTACAAATAGAAGTTGTCCTTATCCAATTTTAAAGCTTTACGCACCTGTTCCACTTCATCAACAAAATGGGGAATATTCCACAAACTGGTATCATTGGGATGGTCGCTATAACCGGATTCCAATTGGTCGTAATAATAATATTCGATGCCTGCTCCGGGGAAGAAAGAGTCAAAGCACTCCAGGTAAATATGCGAAGCACCGGGGCCGCCATGAAGAATCAACACTTTTATTTTCGGGTTATTGCCGATCCTTTTCGTCCAGACATTAAATTCTCCGGCCGGGGTTTGGATAGGAATCATTTTTATACCACCACTGAGAATATCATCACGGCCTGTTTGGTCGAAGTATTGTGTTACAGTAATTTCATTTGTTACAGTGGTCGTACTTTCTTCAGAAGTTTGATTGTTACAGGAAGTAAAAAATATGATTGCTATTAAGATTATGAAATTGATTTTTTGCATGACTGGATTTTTAGGAATTGGGTTCTCAAATTAGTGAGTTATTTTGTGGTGAATTTTTTTAAGTTTGTTTTTTGGAGACAATAATTTGTGTGCATTAATGTTGTTTGCTAACAACAAATGAGATAAGCCGACCAAATTAATCTTGCAGCCATTCTTCAGCTTGTTTTTTTGCTTCCTCGTGAGTTAATAGTTCTCCATTTTCGATTTGCGCAATCGCTGTTTTGAGCTCTTCAATCTGGGCTTTTTTCAATTTGATTACTTTTTCATTTTCCAGATCAATATCGATTAACTTGCTCACTTCCATAAGAAAAACCGGGTTGTCAGACTGATTAATAGCATCTATTAAATTTTCCTTTATTTGTTGTGTATTCATTTTCAGTTTATTATTTTCATCCAAGTACTAATTGTCCCCAATTGTATTTGGGTTTGACAAAGGTAGGATTATTAATCGAAATCTATATGGATGATCTTTGAAAGAGTAGATAATTAACGCAATGTTTGTAAATTGCCATCCAAATTTGAACCAATGAAAAGAAAAGAGTTTGTCTATTAGATTTTTGCTGTATTAGGGTGAAATGAGGGCTAAGCTTGTGGATGGAGATTTACGATTAATAAAGTATCAGGCACAAGTCCATGCGTGCCAGGCCTCTGTGTCAGAATGCATCAATGCTGGGCAATAATTAACTTGTATAAATATCTCTCAAATAAAATATGGAAGGACAAATAAGAAACAATATTAAAGTCGGGATGCTGGTTAGGATAGTATTAAAAAAGGACCAGCGAAATGGAAACCTCACTGAAGGTGTTGTAGCAAGAATACTTACAAAATCACCGAATCATTCGCATGGCATTAAAGTACAACTTGAAGATGGACAGGTTGGAAGGGTTAAGGAAATTGAAAACTTCTAAATAAACACTTTTATACCAACTCAAAAAACCGCTTAGAAGTTTAGTAATTCTTTATATTTGCAGTCTTCCCTAAAAATCGAATTTATGCAAATGCCATCCATTTATAAGCCAAAAAATCATATAAGAATCGTTACTGCCGCATCCCTGTTCGATGGACACGATGCTGCGATCAATGTCATGCGCCGGATTATTCAATCGGGTGGGGTAGAAGTTATTCATCTGGGGCACAACCGTTCGGTTCATGAGATTGTGAATGCTGCCATACAGGAAGATGCCCAGGCCATTGCCCTTACCTCATATCAGGGTGGTCATATGGAATTCTTCAAGTATATGTACGATATGCTGAAAGAAAAAGGCTGTGGAAATATCAAGATTTTTGGTGGTGGCGGTGGAACTATCTTGCCAGATGAAGCAAAAGAACTGCACAATTATGGTATCGAGCGTATCTATTCTCCTGATGATGGTATGGCCATGGGCTTGCAGGGGATGATTAACGACCTGATTGAAAAGTCGGATTTCCCCACCGGGAAAGATGTTAATGTCAAAGTAAAAGACATCGTCAAACAGGATTATGTTGCCATTGCCCGTTTGATTTCGGCAGCGGAAAACAACCGCGAAGAAATTACCGGAATTTTGGAAGAATTGGCAAAATTGGCCGCAAAGAAAAAATCACCGGTACTGGGAATTACCGGAACCGGTGGTGCCGGGAAATCAAGTTTAGTGGATGAAATTGTCCGTCGTTTTCTGAATGATTTTCCCGACAAATCCATTGCTATTATTTCGGTTGATCCATCCAAACGGAAATCGGGTGGCGCACTATTGGGCGACCGTATTCGGATGAATGCCATTGACGATCCCCGTGTTTTCATGCGCTCGCTGGCTACGAGGCAATCCAACCTTTCCATTTCAAAATATGTTCAGGATGCAGAGACCATCGCCCAGGCTGCCGGTTTCGATTTCATCATTCTGGAAACTTCCGGAATCGGGCAGTCCGATACAGCCATTGTCGATCACAGCGATTTGTCCCTTTATGTAATGACACCGGAATACGGCGCTGCCAGCCAGTTGGAAAAAATCGACATGCTCGATTTTGCTGATTTGGTGGCCCTAAATAAATCGGATAAACGCGGTGCTTTGGATGCCTTGCGCGATGTGAAAAAACAGTACCAGCGCAATAACCGTTTATTCGAAAGCCCGGTAGATGAAATGCCGGTTTACGGGACGGTTGCTTCCCAATTCAACGACATCGGGGTGAATGAATTATACGGTCATCTTTTTGAAAAAATCAAAGAGCGCACCGGTGTAGATTTTCATTCCCATTTGGGGCATAAAAATGAAATGACCGAAAAGATTGAAATCATTCCTTCCCAAAGGGTAAGATATCTTTCAGAAATTTCGGAAACCGTACGGAATTACAATCAGTGGTCGGTCGATCAGAGTAAGGTGGCACAGAAATTATTCAGCCTGAAACAAACAATGGATTTGTTACATGAAGAAGGAAAAATGGCTGAGTGTGAGGACTTGCGGATGTTGTACGATTCAATCGTTCAGAAAATTGATCCCAATAACCTGAAAATGCTGGAAGGTTGGAAAGCCAAGAAAAGCAATTACCAAAATGAACATTTTGTTTTCAAAGTCAGGGACAAAGAATTCAAGATCCAAACTTATACAGAATCGCTTGCACAAACAAAAATACCGAAAGTAAGCCTTCCCGGATTTACAAGTTGGGGCGAAATTTTGAAATGGTTGCTCAAAGAGAATGTGCCGGGCGAATTTCCTTTTGCTGCCGGCGTATTTCCTTTCAAACGTGAGGGAGAAGATCCAACCCGTATGTTTGCGGGGGAAGGCGGGCCTGAACGCACAAACCGACGTTTTCACTATGTTTCTACAGGCATGCCAGCCAAGCGACTTTCCACGGCTTTTGATTCGGTGACTCTTTATGGAGAAGACCCGGAACGCAGGCCAGATATTTATGGGAAGATTGGCAACTCAGGTGTCTCCATTTCCTGTATGGATGATGCCAAGAAATTGTATTCCGGCTTCCATTTGGCCGATCCCAAAACTTCGGTCTCGATGACCATTAATGGGCCAGCACCAACATTGGTGGCTTATTTTATGAATGCTGCCATCGACCAACAATGCGAACTCTATATTAAGGAGCACGGTCTGGAAAAAGAAGTTGAAGCGAAAATTGAAGACATCTACAAAAAGAAAGGAACAGAAAGGCCACATTACCAGGGGAAATTACCTGTAGGAAATGATGGGCTGGGACTGATGTTGCTTGGTGTTACCGGCGATATGGTTTTACCGGCTGATGTTTACGAAAAAATCAAGAAAGAAACCATGAGCGTGGTGCGTGGCACTATTCAGGCCGACATCCTGAAAGAAGACCAGGCACAGAATACCTGTATTTTTTCCACTGATTTTTCGCTCAAACTCATGGGCGATATCCAGGAATATTTCATTGAAAACAAGGTGCAGAATTTTTACAGCGTTTCCATTTCCGGTTATCATATTGCTGAGGCCGGTGCCAATCCCATCAGCCAGTTGGCTTTTACATTGGCCAATGGATTTACTTATGTTGAATATTATAAATCACGGGGGATGGATGTGAACAAATACGCACCCAACCTGTCTTTCTTTTTCTCCAATGGAGAAGATCCTGAATACGCCGTAATTGGTCGTGTAGCCCGTTTGATTTGGGCAAAAGCCATGAAATTGAAATACAATGCAGGCGAACGTTCCCAAAAACTGAAATACCACATCCAGACTTCAGGTCGTTCGTTGCACGCACAGGAAATTGATTTCAACGATATCCGTACAACCTTGCAGGCTTTATATGCCATTTACGACAATTGTAATTCGCTGCACACCAATGCTTACGACGAAGCGATTACCACACCAACCGAGGAATCCGTAAGAAGGGCCATCGCCATTCAAATGATTATCAACCACGAATTGGGCCTGGCCAAAAACCAAAATCCATTGCAGGGTTCTTTCATTATTGAAGAGTTGACTGATTTGGTTGAAGAAGCTATTTTGATGGAATTCGACCGCATTACAGAACGCGGAGGAGTTTTAGGTGCTATGGAAACCATGTACCAACGTAGCAAAATTCAGGAAGAATCTTTGTATTACGAAACCCTGAAACACACTGGCGAATTGCCCATTATCGGGGTCAATACCTTCCTCGGCAGTGAGGGATCCAAAACAGTTGTTCCGGGAGAAGTTATCCGGGCAACCGAAAAGGAAAAAGAGTACCAGATTCACATGCTGGAACAATTACATAATACCTGGAAAGACGAAGCTGTTGAACAGCTGAAAGCATTGCAAGATGCTGCCATTGCGAATGAGAATGTTTTTGAAGCTTTGATGGATGCAGCTAAATTTGCTTCAATTGGACAGATTACCAATGCACTTTTCCATGTTGGCGGACAGTACCGAAGGAATATGTAATGAGTGGCGATTTGTGAAAACCTTCCAGCGTTAAAGACCTGGAAGCGTTGATTGAAGAAAAAATGTATGCTTAATGACAGACGCTTCCAGGTCAAAACGGACGCTGGAAGGTCTTCATAAAAGAGAAACAGTACAGACGCATTGCAATGCGTCTCAACGTGAAATAAATAAAACCATGACAAAAGATATTTTAATCATTTATCCCGAAACAAGCTTAACCAAAATTGCTGTGTATCGCGGTGCTGAACCCATTTTCCTGAAATCGATTAAACACACAGAGGAAGACTTGAAT
>Ga0164318_10000942_pt1 | contig 24415 bp, 37 predicted proteins | sample GuaBasSedimGuay9_FD_113734 | JGI IMG/M metagenome (GOLD analysis project Ga0164318, IMG submission 113734) | Subseafloor sediment microbial communities from Guaymas Basin, Gulf of California, Mexico - Guay9, Core 4571-4, 0-3 cm | ecosystem: Environmental > Aquatic > Marine > Hydrothermal vents...
TGTATAAGGCTCTTCTCCAGTAGAACATGCTGCAGACCATATTCGTAAAAATTTCTTTTGCTTCTTTTTAAGATAAAAAGGGAGAACTTGCTCCGCAAAACCTTGTAGCTGGGGAAAGTTTCTAAAAAAGTAAGTTTCGTTGACAGTCACTAATTCGATTAGACGTTGCTTTTCATTGACATCTTCTTTCAACAATTCAACATATTCATTGATGTCAATTCCTAGCGATTGAATATGAGCCATTATCTTGTTTCGTAATGACGGTTTTCTAGATCCTTCACAGAGGATGCCGGTTTCTTTGTATAGGACTTCTCTAATCAGGTTCATGCACATGACAACAGCTCCATTATTTTGTGGCCGATTTCATGAGAAGGGAGGACAAATTCAGCACCACCACGCTTGATGGCTTCCTTAGGCATTCCAAAAACCACACATGAATCTTCAGATTCTGCGATGGTCCGGCCTCCTGCCTTGCGTATTTCTGCCATTGCATCTGCACCATCGCAACCCATCCCTGTCAACAAAACAGCAATCACATTAGATCCATATAGTGATAAAATCGATTTCATTGTTATGTCAACTGAAGGTTTATAGAGTGTGTCCGTGGGGTAATCAGACAATCTAATAATGGCTTCATTTTTATTAGTCGTTGGAGAAACTATCAAATGATGATCGCCAGGTGCCAAAAAGCCGTGACCGGGGGAAATTATGTCGCCGCGTTGAGCCTCTTTAAAAGGAATGGCGGATACAGAATCTAATCTTGAAGCAAAAGACGGGGTAAAAGAACCCGGCATATGTTGAATAATCAGTACTGGTGCCGGGAGATCCGGTGGGAAAACAGGCAAGATATCCATGATGGTTTTGGGACCGCCAGTCGATTGTCCAATCACAATTATTTTAGAAGTTTTAGTCTTGTTAATTTTTTGGGTAACGGCAATTCTTCGCTTCTTATTTAATTGGTTGCGATTGGCACACCCTGCCGATTTAATTTTAAAAATAATCTCTTCAGCAACTCGGTGGATGCTTCTAGAAATGGTACCATCGGGCTTGGCAATAAAATCGACTGCCCCCAGCTCTAAAGCCTCATAAGAAATCAATGCATCGGTCTGAGTGAGGGAGCTGATCATCACTACTGGTCGAGGGCACTCCAGCATAATTATTTGGAGTGCCGTAATACCGTTCATTATCGGCATGTTTATGTCTAATGCAACTACATCCGGGTCATATTCTTTGGTTTTATTGATGGCATCTTGACCATCTCTAGCAGTAGCAATTACTTCTATCTCAGGATCTTTTTCCAAGATACGTCTGATTTCTCGACGCATCAATGCGGAATCATCCGCGATCAGCACTTTCATGATCGCCTCCTTATGAAATAAAATCGGCCAATTTAGCCTTAAGATCATCTGGTGTGAACGGCTTGACTAAGTATCCATTAATCCCTGCCTTAATGGCTTCCAGCACTCTAATCTTTTCAGCTTCTGTGGTAACCATTATTATTGGAACTTTAAGCCCCTCTCCTCGAATTCGTTTAACGGCGTCAAGGCCACTCATGTTGGGCATATTCCAATCCATCATTATGATATCATATTGCTTAGCCTTAACGGCAATCAAAGCTTCGCGGCCGTCACGAGCCTCATCTATTGATTCGAACTTTAGTTTAGTCAAGATGTTACTAATGATACGTCTCATCGTTACTGAGTCATCAACCACTAATGCTTGCATTTTAGATCCTCCTTCATCAGCAGTTGTAGTTCAAAAGATCCCAAAGAAGACATGAAACTGGCAATGGTCCATGTGGCGTCCTTAGGAAAAGTAACTGAATATTCACCTTCTATTATTGTAGGAAGCCCCAATTTAGCTGGTTTGCCGTCACAATAAAGATCTGTTTTGATACGCCCAGCAATGATATTAACTAGTTCCATAATAGCATCATGGACAATTTCATTAACTACATCAACTTTGACACCAAGACGATTGGTTATGGCGATTGCCATTTCATCTGATACCGATAATAAAATGGTACAATGATAATGACTCAAAATACTTATAATGGCTGCCAATCCATCGATTCTAAGGTGTTTTTGAGTTGCAATGGTATCCAACGACACATTTACATCCATAAGTGTTTTAAAAATTTCTGCAACACCGTTGGCTATTCGTTCTACAAATTTTTGGTTCATTTTTCCACCTCAAGAATCTTGCCGGCCTTTACCATTATGATGGTGCGCCCATCGTGTTTACCAATGCCGGAAATCACACCACCAAGATCTCCCTCTTGGAGAGCTTCTGGAGGCAATTCAATAGATGATTCAGATAAACGCAGAACCTCGTTTACACCATCCACCATAAAACCAAATCTCTTTTCTTCATATTCCACTACCAGTATACGTTGGCATTTCTTGTTTTCAACTTTTCGATTCAATCGCAGCCGAAGATCAATAATTGGCAGTATTTCCCCACGGAGATTGGTTATGCCGACAATGGCTTTAGCCGTACCAGGCACAAATGTCACTTTATCTATTTTGATAATTTCGCGTACATCCATAATATCTAATGCATATTCCTCTGGTCCTATAGTAAAACAAACCAGCAGTCGTTCTTTGTCTATATCACTGCTTTTTGAATCTTTTGATGAACCAAAATCAACTTTCCCCAACGAATTAAAGAAGCATTCAATGTCCAAAATCATCAATACCCGATCATCTATTTTGGCCAGCGTGGTAGACCATTTGGTTGGAGTTGGAGATGATTCAAGGTGGCTTTCGTCGATAGTTAATACTTCATTCACCTTTTCGACGGCGATGCCGACCAATTTCCCTTTGTCATTTAAGACAATTACCCGACTTAATTTGGATATCTCACCTAATCCTAAATAGCGATGCAGATCTATTAGCGGTAAAACCTGGTTGCGTAGGTTGATTATTCCTTTAATAAAAGGTGATGTACTCGGAACTTCAATGATGGTAGGAGTACGTACAATCTCTTGTACTGTGGTAACGGGCAATGCAAATTCTTCCCGACCCATGGAAAAATTAACCAGCTGCATGTTGCTGCCTCCTTTCTCTTCTCAATTTTGTAATTCATCAGCCATTTTGTAATTCATCAGCCATTGCCGAAATATCCTCAATGGCTCTAGACAATTCTTGTATCCCCTCTTGCTGTTGCTGGGCAGCAGAAGCGGCTTCTTTGATCAACTTTGATGTTTCCTCTGCTGCAGAAGCAATTTGGTCAGAGCCCTTTTGCGCTTGTTCGATAGCCGCAGCCGCAGCTGTGATGTCATCATTAACTTCACCAACTCCAATTAGTGTAGCATCGACATTAGATTCTATTTGTCGCAATTGTGCCGTCGTCTTCTTGGCTTTTTCAGATTCTAAACGTACAAAATCACCCACTTCAAGGATATCACGAATAACAATTTGTACTTGGTCACGAATGATTCTAACAAGATCTTTAATTTGTGCTGCGTTCTGTTTAGAATCATTGGCCAGAGTCCTAATGTCGGACGCGACTACCTCGAAACCTTTTCCATATTCGCCGGCCCCAGCTGCTTCTATTGCACCGTTTACTGCCAGCATAGTAGTCTGTAACGCCATACGAGATATATCGTCTACAATTTTATCAATGTTTCCAATATTACTTTCCAATGCACTTATTTCTTTAGCGGAAGATTTGTTTGAATCTACAGATTCATTGATCCCGACGATTAAAGTGCTGATAAGATCTCTACTTTCATTTAATTCTTGTTTGGTGTCTTGAAAGAGCCCCAACGAGCATTGGGTATGATCTTTTATGACAGAGACATTTGATCGGATTTGTTTGATGGCCGCCGTTGATTCTTCTATAGCGGCAGATTGTCGTTCAGTACCTTTGGAAATTTGTTCTATTGCTGCTGCGATTTGTCTTGAAGCGGATGCCGTTTCCGACATTGTAGCCGACAATTCTTCCGCAGCTGCCGCCAATTGTTCACTGCTCTTATTGACATCGGTTGAAGTCTTGAGATCCTCTGCCGTATTGGCCAATTCATTGGTGGTCGCTTCAATATCTTGCAGTGCCCGTGCCTGCTCAGACACTCCGGATGCTGCTTGCTTAGAAGCTGCCGATGATTCCTCTGCAGCCGCTGCAATTTCATCTGTTCCTTTTGAAAATTGAGTCACAGCGACCTGTACTTCAAGACAATTATTATTGATTTCTTCGGTCTTTTTTTGAGCATCATCCATTGTTTTCTTGACTTTACTTAAGCGATCAATAATGGTTTCCCCCAATTCCACTTGCTTATTGTTTTTTTCGCTACTCTCCTTAATGCTTTGAGTAATCTGATCGACATCCTTCTTGATCTGGTTTATTAAATTTTGGATTTCTTTAGCGGATTTTTCTGCCCCTTCTGCAAGATTACGGACTTCATCGGCTACGACTGCAAAACCACGACCATGATCTCCTGCTCTTGCTGCTTCAATAGCTGCATTCAATGCTAAAAGATTAGTTTGATCTGCGATGCCGGTAACGGTTTCGATTATTTTGATTATTTCTCTGGTCCGTTTTTCTAATTCAGATATTTTTTCGGAAGAAGCAATGTTTTTGCTGGATGCTATTTTAACATTCTCAATAAGATTAGAAACCTCTGTGCTCATATTATCGACTGTTTGTTGAAGAGCTTTAACCTCTTGACGGCTCTTTTCAGCAATCTTGGAACTATTTTGTGTTTTGGCGGACAAACTTTTAGCTGCAGCGGCACTCTCATTCGTAGCTGCCCCTGCCTGTGCTGCCGCAGAGGCAATTTGATTCATGGAATTTTCGAGTTGGGTGGCAGATGCATTGATTTCTGTTACGCTACCACTCATTTCTTCAGTGGCTGAAGCCAGTCGCTCAATCACTTGTTGTTTTTTGGCAGCAGTTCGACTAGTTAATCGCTGTTGAGCACGTTCTCGTGCTTGCTTTCTTCTATCTTCCAGCGATTGTATATTTGAGGTACTTAACTGATTTACACCATCGGCTGGGGGAAGTGCCAGTTTCTTTGTCATTTCTTTCTCCTTTCACGATTGCTCATCTCTGAACTCTCATTCCCATCCCACTGAGATAATTAATCTTCCGTGAGTCATCGTCAATTCTCAAGTCGGAGGGTATTTAAACCGATACGGAGCGTAGCTCAGCTTGGTCCAGAGCGCCTGCTTTGGGAGCAGGAGGCCGCCGGTTCAAATCCGGCCGCTCCGATTCATTTATTATCGGTTCTCTTGTAAATGCATATAACATTGATTCTTGAGATAAAAATTCAGGTCGATTGTCTAAAGCCATGCAGACTTGCATAAACGTCATGCCTTTTACTAGGGCAGCAGAATGACCGTCACCATGAAAACGGACATATTGTAGATTAAACGGATCATCGTTAGCTGCAAAGACACAAATGACAAATCCAGAATGATAGGAAAAGAAGGAGCGAAGAGGAGTATCCTTTTCCATAATCAATCTCCAATATATCAATACTGTAACGATGGTAATTCAAGAATGCCGATCAACTTGTGTTCAAGTGCCAATCTTCGCGGTTCCCTTCCTCCATGCGAAGCAGCAAGATCGAATACAACCAATCGACCGTTTGGAAGTACTTTGGCGTTTTCTGGGCGCGGATCAGACCAATGAATACCCGCTTCTTCCAATCGCTGTTTGATTTGCTGTAATTTCCGTTCAATTTCATCGGTGTGTGGTGCCGGTGTACCTTTAACATGTTCTTGCAGGATGCCGAACAATTCGTGATTCCCTAAACGAAAAGAGTCATAAATCTTAGCCACCCCTTCCATTACTTTTCCTTTTAATCTATTGGCTGCTGAAGCTTCAGTTACGTCCGTCGTTAATTTTAAAACCATTCCATTATCCAACAAATAAGCCTGACCCATTTCTCCCTCACCTATAAGGCGCATAGGAGTTCCAACTCGCTCGACAATGGCTCGATAGATACGATCATACTCATTGGGTTCCGGTTGAGTACCATATCGTTTATAACCACCGTATTTCTCACCGGCCATGCTGCTTAAATCATGATAGTTTTGATCAAGCCAACGTTTCAACGATGTAGGAATCATACCATATCTTTGAGGGATTCTATATATTGAGATAAATCATAATCGGAGCAAACCCATAACTTTTGACACCGTTCCGATGCAACTGCCAAAACTTCAGGCATGTCGTCGATCATTAGATCAATTCGATATTGATCGATAATTCTCGCCTTCCACTTACCAATGTTGATTTCAGATATGGGAGCCAACATAATGTGATCATAAATGATCTTGTGCTCCTTTAGTTCATTTTTGGCACGAGTTAAAGAGCAGGCAGAATCATCACGAAATGAAATTATAAAGATTTGATGGCCAAAATGGTGAAGGCCTGAAGTCAGAGCTGCATAAAACCAAGGAGCTGCAGTAATGGTGTTATCTAGGTCTAATCCTACTTTCATTTGACACCTCCCAGTATTAGATAAGAAACCGAAGAAAGGAGACAATTATGGAACAATTTGAGAAGATTATGAAAGAGCATAGTATGATGCGTGAACAGATACAGACCTTAACTAAAGAAATCGAAATTTGGCGTGAAGCATGTCAACAGCAAGAAGCACGAAATTATGATTGGCTTTATGATGCCAAAGTAATCAATGTAGTAGATGGTGACACTTTTGATGCAGAAGTGATGGTAGGATTTGACATCACAGTCACATTGCGCTTCAGATTATCTGGAGTGGATACTCCTGAAATCCATGGCGTTCCCCGCGAGAGTCAAGAATGGCAAGCTGGCCAGCGAGCTTTTAAAAGGGTGAAAGAATTGCTGGAAGGACATGTCGTTACTCTAGAGACGATTAAGGACAAAAAAGGAAAATATGGCAGATATTTGGCCAAAGTCAAACTAATGCTTAATGGGGAGCAATGCGACTTGTCGTCGTTGTTGCTTACAGAGGGATTGGCTAAACCGTATGAGAAGAAAAACGGCTAGGAGGTTTCATCGATGGAACCTGAATCTCAAGGCAAACGCTGCAATAAATGTCGTCAGGTAAAGCCTTACAAGGATTTCCCTAAAAATGCAAAAGAAAAAGATGGGCACTTTCGTTGGTGTAAACAGTGCTGGAATGAAGCCAGGCGGAAACGATATGCAGTGAATCCGGAACCATTTAGACGCGCCAACAAGCGATCTAAAGCGAAGAAGAAGTTTCCTCAAGATCAATCCGTCTGATTTCGCGTATTTTGAGTGGATTATTGAGATCTGTGACGACGATCGGCTTAGCATTGAATGCTCTGCCGCGCCGAATCCATTCCATCAAATCGGAATCAACAATTTCTACTTCGGCCTGAAGTTGTCCATCGAGGGACATTGTTAATGCCAATACGTTGTGGGTAATGCGGTCTCGACACTCAATGGCTTTTCTATTAAGAATCCCACCTGGTTTGGGACCCTTAAAAGTAGCAATGACACGTTCCAATGCTTCCCGTGAATACACGGTTCCATTCTTGGTAGGGCGATCCGCCACAATGCCGGTACTGATCGTCATTCTCATTTTTTACCCTTTCTGATTTTTCTCTGGATGAGACGACGGAGATGGGGATCACGAATCATTGAAATCGTTTCTGGATCCTTCTTGGCAGCCAAATAACAAACTAATTCTGTCTGGTTAAATACCTGTAACAATACACGAGGGGCTTGATTGACTGCGTAGGAGCATATTAATTCGGTCTGCATTGACGCGAATGGCAAGGCATGTCCATTTTGGCGTACTGCAGCTAAAATGAGCTCCGGTGATTGATCCTTAATATATTCCAATAGCAACCCATTATGTTGTACCGCCATATAGGAAAGATCATATGAAGGATTTGGAATATATGTGAAGAGGCTATTGTCCAATCTAATGATTTTGGACCAATCATGTAACGAAATACCTTTAATGTGAGGGATCAATTCATGTAAGCGTTGATCCATTAAGATTTCTTCTAATTCTTCCTCTGCAACCGTTGGATTGCCGGTGAGGTGGGCACGACGCTTAGCTGCGCGCATAAAAATTTCACGTAATTTCATATGGGATCAATACTCAAATATAAGAAGATGATCGAACCGGACGACGACGATTTGATAGACTTGATACAGCTCATGTTTTGGGGGTGTCTAATCATTTTAGCCATAATTTGGGTGGTACGATGAATTTTGAATTGAAATTGATGCTGTTGATGGAAGGATACGGTTGTAGTCCTATAGGGGTTATGGCGTGGGCCATCAATCATTTTTATGTGATCTCAGAAGAAACGTTAAAGGAACTGTTTGGTGATGAAGACATACCGATAGACGTCCCATTGGTCAGTCGAGATAAAGGGTACGTCGCTAAGCAAAAGAAGATGATTTTAAGAGCTGTGGATATATTGGCTAAACATCCCGCACATATTACGGAGCGTCATATCCTACTGCTGTTGCGTAATCTTGCTAGATCATTGGGATTGGCAATAGAAGATCAAAAGTTGGAAAAATTGGCTAAACATATGCATAAGAATTGGATGGATTATGCATTGACGGCCGATCTTTAAATCCAATGTGGATGTTGCAAAGTACCGACAAAGAAGATTCTGTCGGGGTGCTTTTGTGAAAATTGAAGGCGCAAAGCTTTCGTCAAGAGTTGTTTACGATTAGGCCAATCATCCGGCAAATGGCGCATTAAGAAATAAAGAGGAAATTCACAATCAAGAATCCTCTTTAGGATTTCGGCATTAGACAACTGTTCTGTTTCGGTTTCAATCTCGTCGAGCGTAATCGTCTTTCGCTGTGCATAATTATATTCTCTAGCAACAGCCAACAGTTTTTCTAAGGTTGCACGATCCAGATTGACCACTAACTCAGCCACTCCTCTCATTGCGGTACCCTCCGTTTCATGGCCTTTTCATACTGGGCCATTATTCTTCGTGCCACACGAACATCCTGTTTCTTATTGGATCTTTCAATCAAGACCATCATTTTGGCTAATTCTTTATATCCTTTTTGTAAACCACGCCGGTAGGCTTCCTGAAGCGTTCGAGATGCCATCACTTCCAAATCAATCATGGCTATTCCTCCCTAAGAAAATATCTACAGGAGATAATTTTGTAAATGCGTACCAAGGTCCGGATTAAATCCATCATCAAAAGCATCAAAAAGATTGGAACCGATATTGGACGCCCCTGCTTATCAGTAATAATGGCTGACCCACGTGAAAATGCCCAAGAATTGGCTTTAAGCGATTGTGTGTTGGCTCTACATGATTTTCAGAACATATCGTCGATGCCGATTGTTTTTGAAGGAATCGAACCTCTCAATTATCTTAAACAGTTAATGAAAATGGTTCCATTGATCAATAAAATGTGTTCAGCCACGGTATTGGAGACATCTGGAGAAAAATTGCAAAAAGTAATGATTCCACTGTTTACTGAAATCATCATTACTCCACCACAATTCACGCCTGAAGGTTGGCCGATGTCGGTAAATTATGATTTTGCTTTTCATGAAAACGTCCATTATTGCTTTAAGATCGACGGTGCACGTGCTTACGACTATCTCAAAAAATTAAAGCCGTTGATTAATGATAGGCGGCGTAATCCATTATTTTTACGGCCGGACGGAATCTCAATGCGATCATTGTTGAGCATTTATCATGACGATCCCATCCCCAATATACTCATTGTTTCTTGAGCCAATCAGGTATTGGCTTAATCCAATGATCGGGCATCCATAGAATGGTGTGTTTGGACCGCTGGCCGTCATGATATGTAATGCGTACTCGATAATGCTTGTGATCTCGTTCAATTATTTCGCCGGGAGACAGATGAAATTTGTTTTGACGATTAATGACTATGATTTGAGTTCCTTCAGTAAGTGGCGGTATTTCCTCAGTCCATGTGTGGCGAACATTAATGGCCATTTGCTCATTGTCACCACCGTCTGACCAAAAAATCTCACCGCATTCAGTACATTGAATCGGGAAAGAGGCAAACTCATCCCAATCATGATTGGGGTTAAAAGACTGGGTATGATGACAAAAAGGGCAACGAATCATACATGAGGCCTCACTAATCCTCCCTGGTCTTGATACTTTCCATCATATGGACAGAGTGGCTCTTCTCCGCGAATAAATATGATTTGTGCAATCCCACCGTCAGCATAGACTTTAATCGGTACCGGTGAAGCATTATGTAATTCCATTACCAATCTACCCCGCCAGCCCGGTTCAATAATCGTGCAATTAATGACCAATCCACATCTGGAATAGGTGCTTTTTCCAAAAACCATTCCCAATACGTCGTCGGGCATGGTGAAAGTTTCAATGGTAACGCCCAATGCCGTGCCGTTTGGTGGAATGATCAAATATGACAGCATGTCGTCATCAAGCTTAGGCTGTACTACCTGAGTAACCGAGCGCTCATCAAAATTTCTTGGATCTGTGGTTCCCCCGAAGATGTTGGTAAATACCAAGAATTCATTGGGATCAAGCCTAACGTCATACCCAAAAGGTTGTGTTCCCCATGATGGAACCTTATGTCCTCTGACAAGGCATTCTTTCTGTGGTTCATAAGGAGTGAGGATGGTACGCAAATCAGTGCCGCGAAGTACGCCCTTATACATTTTGGGCCTCCATTTTGGCCTCCATATCTTCACAAGCCTTTTGCAGCGCATTTTCTTCAGAATAGCCTTGATGCTTATAAAATTCTACCAGTTGTATGGGAACTTGGAGTTCTTTCTCTCCATATTCCACGGTAAAAAACACGTCATGTTCCACTTTTTCTTGTGACAACTGGATGTTTTGCTCCTCAAACGTTTTCAAAATTTCATGCGCCTGCGTAAGAGTGACGTCAAAACGTTCCACTTTGTGGTGGAGGTTGATGATGGTGGCCGCATCTATATTGCCACTAAGCTTAATGGGATCAGCTAATCCAGTAGCCCGGATTGCATCAACATGCCTGGCTTGTGTTTCCGGATTACAACGAAGCGGCGGCATTGCCAAGTTTTCATCAGTTCTAATAAAAGCCGGTCTGACCTTCCTCATGGCTTTATAAAAAACATCCATCTCTTCTTCTGGTCTGATATGCATGTTTAGAGTGAAACGAATTTCAGCATGCGGATTAACTCTATCTTGAATAAACTCACGAAAGATTTCTGCTTCTTTCTTGGTTTCAATATCGGTACGTCCTGCCGTCAACAAAATGTCATATCCATCGACCGTGAAAACACTTTGATCCAGTTCCTTGAATTTGTCTAAAGCATAATCTTTAGACCCAAAACCAATAGTTGCGATAATTTTGTATCCAGCATTAAACTGAGTTCTCTGGATCTGTGTAGGCATTACTAATGAAGGTGGAACGACTATGGCTGGACACCGATTTTTGGCTGCAAAAGCACTAATGTCGTCGGCCTCTGCAGCGAGGGCATTGGGACTTAAATTTAACTCAAATCGTCTGGTGATTCCAGGTCTCATTGAAGGCTCCAATCTTTTCCAGCAGTGTTTGCTCGTTCGTTATAAATACGTCATTGACGCTGTGCGGACAAGCAAATTCGGCCATTAACCAGAATGATGGTGGGCCATCAGGGCATAAAAAGAGCACTTTTTTATCCCATTGCTTGGCCAGCAACAATTCTTCAATTGTGCCGACTGTAAAAATTTTAGGTAATCTACAAATCAATAGATCTGATTCCAACACCATTGCTCGACAGGCGTTGATGCAATAATGCATTCCTTTAAAAGCTTTTAAAAGTTCCGGAGTGGGATTTCCTTGAGATCGTTCCCATGCTTTCCAATAGGATCCCTGCGGCATCTTAGCTTCCGGTGGGAAGTGATCGGGCTTGATCAATGGATTCAGGATTTGATGCTCTGGGAGTTGTTGAGTAAGACGAGTACGCCAATCGTCGGCATGAGTATCATGTTCTACAGGTCCACAAAGGTAAATCTTCATAATATATAAATACATGAAGGTTATAATCGCAAAAACTCCTTTCAACGTTGACGGCAATTTTCATGGCGTATCCTGGGATGACGTTGAACGATGCTCATCATGTGATGGTCGCGGATTTATTGTTAAAATGAAGGGTCGTCATCCACAGAAATATCAATGCAAATATTGCCGCCGACGGTGGCAACGGGCACGCTTAGTGGAGAAATATGGCTTTTTAAAGAAAGTCGAAAAAGAAGTCACACAGTTGACGCCATTGACCAAACTTGTCGAGAAAACATCTATTCCTTTTCATGCATTGCGATATACGTTGAATTATTTGCTGGATCGAGAAGAAATTGCGGCAATACAAGTTGGGTGGGAAGTGTGGCTGTGTCCCATTCAGATGGCTCCTACCATTCTCTACGAAATCAAAAAATAAAAGGGAGGAGAGAAAAATGGCTGAAACTACCAAGAAGACGACGCAAAAAGGGCCTCACGGCGGGGGAAATAAATACCAGCAAATGAAGCTTAAAGCGGATTTCGTCGTAATCGACAATAAGCCCAAAACAAAGAAAGAATCAAAGAAATAGTTATTTTCTAGCCATTAAAAACTTTATCTTCTTCTTGCCTTTCACTTTCCGATACCCATATCGTTTGGCAAATTCGGCCTCTTTCATACCCATCCTAACTGCATGCCCATAGAGAGTCCTCTTGTGCATAAAATGCCCATCGCAATCTAAATACCAATAATCGGCAGGCACGATTCGGCATTGCTTCCAGTTGGACGCTTTATAAATTGTGCCATCATGGCCAACGGTTTGATCAGCGAATGAACAGACTGCTTTGATTTCCGAATGCTGACTAAAGAACAGTCTAGTAGCTTGACTTAAAAACCAACTGGCTAAATTCTTTTTATGATAATGGGGAGCAATACAAAATCTCGACAATTCCATTACTTCTTCATAAGCCCACCCTTCTGATTGTGCAGATTCGTATCTGGTTGGTCTTGAAAAGACTGCAACAGCAATTATCCTTTCCCTTAGAAAAGCACCAAACGTTGAACCGGCTTTGTGACCAAGATAATGATATGCTTTAAGAAATGTACTAGCTCCCTTATGATCAATCGTCCTAATGGTTACATCTTTTAAATCAAAAGAGACACAAACTTCAGCGCCTATCCAATAACGAATCTTATCCAACACCTTCTGGTGACATAAAAACTCATGCTCCCACAAATGCTTCAATTCATAATCTTTAAGATGTTTTTGACAGTATGTCATTTTAGATTTATCATTTTTAACTACATGAGGAATCCTGGTATGCCAATAATCACCATTCACTTCAATCAACAATGTTTTATTCTCTTTCCGTGGGATGACGAAATCAAATTCATAAAACGCTATTCGTTTATTACGCTCAAAAATAATCCCAGCATCAGTCAATATTTTAGCCAGAGTATCTTCTATAGTCGATTTTCGTGGTTGCTTATCTCTAGCTTTGGCCATCTTCTCTCTGGCGGATGTCTGAGCCATCCCATTTAAGACTTTGGTCCTAAACCATTCTTTTTCCCATAATCTAGCAGAATTCCGACTCATTCGTTTCCTAAGATCTGTAGTAGCCAGTGTCTTTTGATAAGAATTATTACGTTTGGCTTTAGCCTCAGGATCTCGATTGAGCCTTGTTATATTATGAACGACTTTCGTCTTATAATTTGGGTCATCTTCAAATTTCTGCTTAACTTTGCGACTTATTAGAGCTCGGTCTACATGAGTTGAATCACTAATCTTTTGCTTCCATTGTGCGTCTCTATAAGAAAGCTGATTTTCCCTATATTCTTTTTCTCGCCATTTATTCTTCATTATACAGCTAAGGCATATAGGTTTACATCTTCTCAATGTGTCGCTTTTAACTTGGCGTTTTCGCCCACATTGATTGCAAATTATTTCGACTTTTTCATCTGTTCGGCTAATGGTAATATCTCCTCATCAATGACGGTTTTATGATTCTTCTTGCCTCCAAAAGCTTCCACAAATGGCCAAGGATTACATAGAGAACAAAAAACGTACCTCTCTCGATCAGATGGAGTAAGGTGGTCGGCTGCCCATTGGTATGATTCTGCTTCATATTTGAAACGTTTAGCACGCAATTCCGGTTTTACGTCAGGATTCGTACCAAACCAATGTAATTTTCCGTTGAGTCCTTCCGGATTCATATCCACACCAAAAAGGAAAACTCTTGAATAATTCATGAACCAGGCTATTTGCATTGCTGCATAACAAGAAGACCGCCCTATATGGTAACCATTGATTAAATCCTTGGAAAAGCCCTTCCCTGCTCTGCTCCTAACCATTGTTTGGTTGGCTCTACGAGCGCGCACTGACGTTGAATTGATGACATGCACTTCTTCGTGTTTCCACTGTTCAGGATGTCGAACATATTGGCTCTGGTCACAAAATGCCCACCATTTGGTGGGCCATACACGAGGATCCGGTTTATTAATCGACATGATGTCGATCGGTTCAACGTCTTTTAATTTTTCAAGAGGAGCCTCAGTAATGCTGGGGCCATTACCGACGATAATCAGTATTCGATCACGACCTACGTCTTTGAGTCGCCCAATTGAAGCAAAAGATACTGGCCCCATTTTTCTATGCTTTTCACTCATTTGAAGTCGATGCCGTCTGGCAGCTTCCTGTCGGCGAATCTGAATCGTTTTTATTGCCGGTCTAGCCGGTTTGACTGGAGGTTGAGGTGGTTTGGCAGGCTGTGCTGGCTTTTCAGCTGGGCGTATCACCATCTTGTTGATGGTTGGTTGGGGTGGCTTTTGGCGCACCACTGTAATTTGTGGCGAGCGATGCTTGATTATTACATCACGTCGTGTTACCGGTTGTTTCATCTGGGGATTCTTTTCGATGCGCAGTTTTTACAGCGAGTCACATGGAACAAATCACAGGTGTAAACTCGACGACGAGCACCACACTGACAACAGGCAATTTCGACCGAAACTCTCTTGAGCTGTGATTCTCGCACAGCAGTCCCCGGTATGGTATGCTTATATCGGTCGTATATATGTTGGAATTCATCAGCCTGTGGTACTTGACGATTTAAAGGCAAACCATTAAAAGAGGTAACTGGGGCTTCATCAAAAGATTGGGTAGTTGTGATGGATCTTGGCTCGATGAACTTGTTCACGATACGTTGCCTATATTGCTCTATTTTCTCTTTGGCTCTTTTGTTCTTATTCATTTTACTATATAACAGGTTGAAAGCAGTCGTAGTCAACAAATTAAACACCGGAGCTCTACCGGGTGTAAATCGCAACTTGCCTTCATATATCTTGGACAACAACGCAGTCGTTGCATCGTGGGTGTGTTCTAAAAGTTCATCGTCGTCCCGAGGATTGAAGTGTGTTGACACGCCATTACAGATTCGATAAACCATTAGGGAAAGCTGATCCCATTGGGCTTGATCATGAGTTTCATTCCAGGATGTCCATGTTCGTTCCAATTCCTTGGTGTCTACGTACTTGCCCATTGTTCCCTCCTTGGCTTTTTAAATACGCCGAGAGAGTCGTCATCACGTTCCCCAGGATTTTTGATTGTTGAGGAGCCCTGCCATGCGCCAAGTTGCCAAACTGTTCTTACGTGGTCGTCGTTATACTGAAACGATGCGTAACCTTACAGATAACCAACGAGCCATGTTGGATGATCTCATAACAACCATCAACAAGATGCCTGAAATGCAAGCCTGTAAACGAGAATTCGGGAGAGCATTGGGGAGAACGATCCGAAACGAATATCAGGATCCAGCCGCAGTCCAAGCGGATTTCGACATAGCAGTAATGAAAGCAGCTGTTACAATTCTCTTTCACCAGCCAGTTGATCAATCTACCTTACAAGACCCCGTTCAAATGAAGAAGATTTTTTCACAATGGGTTTTTAACTATCTTAAACAAATCATTCGTGAAAATAAAATCCCTGCTGTAGCTGAAACTAGATACCGAGAAGTGCCTGGAGATGTGGCAGTAACGATGAAAATATGTGAGGTTTTAGATCGCCAAGGAACTTCCTATGAAATAATGGAGGGATCTGAAACTACTATTATGGTAGAGACTGACCAGTGTGATCGAGACACACTTCTAGCTCTTAATTCACAAGTAACTGATGATGGTCTGATGTCGGATTTAGTCGATTTGGTTAAAAATGCCAAATGCATAGTTAAAGTGCTTCGAGATCGGATTACAATTAAGCCTTTTGAAGATGCAATGGTTACGGTATCATATTCAAAACGTACCAATCTCAAAGTTACCAGTTTTGAGATAGATGATGGAGACGATGATCGAGACAGCTTTAGAAATTCATTGGAATATAAGATTGCCGTCAATCAATCACCGGAACCCCCCAGAGATTTAAGAGCAGCTGCTAGGATGATGCCTGATGACGCTCGACGAATTTTTGAATTAATGATCGACCCACCACTAGATTTTCTAGAAGCCAATGGTATGAATCTACAAAGGTGTCACAGTGTAAGAGCATTGGCTCGATACTGTCAATTGGAAGAATCTGAAATCAGATTACGGATGAACGTAATCAAATCTTCCTTACTTATGGCTGGGATTACCCCTTAAATGGGGCGTTGTTTTTGATAGAACGTCATGGTTGAAATCGATTGCGGTTTAGCTGGCGTTTGAGTAGGGAATTGAGTAGGAGCAGTATCAATGAATCCTGATCGTTTATCTTTTAGGGTTAGGAGTATGAATTTGATGATCTCTTTAGGAGTGGTAACCCGTCTACCAGTTCCATTATGAGTCACGCCTTGGACATTTTTAAGCTCTCCTAAACTTTTGTGAGTTGAATTGCCGAGATACATGCGATTGGTGCCTAAAACAAAAAGGTTCCAACCTACCCGTACAGTTCCACTAGATGGATCAATTTCTTCTACGAACGGCTCAATTTCTATCTTTCCCATAAATTGGGGAATTTCATTTGGGAGAGTAGCCACCAAAGGAGCATAGATGTGGCTGTCGAAACTATCGGAAAAGCCTTTCTGTATAAAGAACCTAATCAATAGCCGTTTGGCTAATTCTAAATTCAACAGCATTCGAATTTTTTCTTGCACAGTTGTTCTCATTTTCAGCCCTCATTTTATGTTTGATTATATAGATTCCACCGATATTGAAGAAAAGGCATCCTCCTTACTGACGACAATCCTGGTGGGAAATTGATCAATCATTTCTTTTTTATGGCTAATGATTATGGTGGCATCTGGAGCATCGTCTTTTTTAGCAAAATCCTTCCAAATTACATCTACAAATGCCTCAATGCCCTGAGTATCGAGTCGCCCATCAATTTCATCCAGGACTACAATATTGCATTGATGGCCATAAATGGCAGTATGTAGATCATATAATGCAAACATGACCGCCACATCCATTCGCTTTCGCTCGCCGCCACTGAAGTATTCGTAATTCCACTTATCACTCTTAAGCTGAAGTGCTTGCGTGAATTGGATGACGGTATCCATCCCCATTGCTTCCAAATAGTAGGCCAGCCGTTCATTTAAAAAGGGGATTAAATCGGTGAGAATGAGGCTTTTAAGTTTGTTTTTATCGCTATACATACTCTTGAGATAAGCTGTATGAGTCAACAATAAATCCATTTTGGTGATTTTGTGTTCTATTTCTTGCAATTGTTGCTGCCGTTCAGCGATCAGCTGCTGCAGTTGTTGTATGGGTTGCCGATGGGGGTTTGGTTCCTTTTGCTTCTTTTTAATCTCTTCGGTCAGATAATTAATTTCTTCAGTGCGCTGAGCCAGTCGTTTCTGCAGCTGTTGAAAAGTACGTTGATGGGCTTCAGCTTCAATAATGGAAATAGACGGGCGCGATTTTTCAACTTTTTTCTCTACCAATTCCATTTTTTGCTCTTTTTGATTTAAAGCGTGCTCAAGTTGGACTATTTTATGTTGAAGTTGTTTGATCCGTGGCGCGTGCTGCGATACTTGATGCTCAATATGCTGATCTTTTATGGGTTGCAAACATTTAGAACAAATTTTCCCTCGCCTTGCTTGCCATTGTGCAGCTAATTGCTGGCATGATTGTAATTCAATTTGCCATTCCCGTAATTGATTATGTCGCATATTTTGGACTTGTTTACGGGATTTTGCGATTTTCTCTTGAATCTGGTTGTAATTATGCCAATCACGAGCAAGAGCTTCCAAATCGGGCAACTCCATTTCGTCTATTTCTTTTTGCAACTGCCGTTTATCCTGCTGCATTTGCTTGATTCTGTCATGTAGAGCAGCGATTTGAGCATTTTGGGTAATCTTAAAATCTTTAAATCTTTCCTGGAGATCCTCCAGGCGATCGTTATCTCTTTCCAAATCATGCTTTATTCCATCCCGCTCCCTTATGAGAACCAATTGGTCACGTTCATATATCTTGATTTTTTCTGTTGCTACTGTCCCACACATATTGACTCGATGAAGATGAAGAAAGCGTTCCATTGTCCGACGGCGTTTCATATCCGATAATTCAAGAAATGCTCGTGAAGATTGCCCGAAAAAAGTGCTGGCCTTAAACAACTCTAAGTCTAGATTAAAAATCCTCTCCAATCGTTTCTGGGCATTGATGTTGGTGGATACCGTAAGATCTTCACCATCTTTTGACAACAATAATTCATTTCGAGTACCTCGGTGTCGTTCAACAACATAGCCATCCAGTGTTTCCAACTTGACCATGCAATTTTTAAGATTCCAATTGATGACATTATTGGCAGGCCGATCAGCATTGGATATGGTTCCGAATAGGCACCATAAAATTGCATCAACTATTGACGATTTGCCTGCCCCATTAGATCCCGTCATCAATGTGGGGCCAAGTTTTGATAGCTCAAGAATAAAAGGCTGATCACCGAAACTGCGGAAGCCCTGGATGGTCAATGATTTAATTTGAAGCATGGATTCTCCTCACAGAAGGCTTTTTCCCATAATTCATAGTCTGGTAAGCAATCTCCCGGAATGCCGTCACCATAAATCTCCTTGACCCGATTCTCATAAAATTTAATGATTTCGTATGTCGGTTTCCATAAATTCTGCCATTCTGGATCCTTCCATGGGATGCTGATATAAACGGTACTCTTGGTAAATGTAATCCACACATTGCGATGATTAAAAACCATGGCTGAAGCTGTTTTGCCACGGAAGGAAAATTTCCCAATACAAAAACGCTCAAATTCTTCCGACGTAACATCCTTCATAACTATAGTAATGGCGTGACTCATTATTCTTCCCCGTCTGTAACCAATCGATCCATCGCCTCATTATAGATCTGTCGATTTAATTTGGACAGCAATTTAATGTTAAATCCAGTTGGTTGGTCATGCTTAATCCATGTTTGAAAGAAATTATCGGGATTCTTAAGATCAATCACTACATTATCGGCCTTTTGCTTGGCTCCTTCCTGCTTTTTGGGATATATCCATTTAACGGCTTTAATGCCATGTTCCATCAATCGGTGTTTGATGTCTCGCAATTCATTGGTAGAATATTCTTTTTCTAGAGAGATACGAATCTCATCTCCTTTGAATTCTATGGCCTTATTAAGGTCGGCATCGGTTAATGTAATGTGGCGAGGCGGTGGATTGCCCGGTTCATTAAGAAGCTGTGCCGTTTCGTAGATGCCATGAAATTGCACGACGTCATCGGCTATGTCGTAAGTGAGGAATCCGTGAGGTTCCATCCCATCATCGAAACGAAATGATATGGGGCTACCTGGGTAATGAACATTATTTAAGTCTTGATGACAATGGAAATGCCCGGTAAAAATGCGTTTAAAAACCGTTTGCTGGAACGTCACTACATTCCAATATTGCATCAAAAAACAGGAATTTAATATCGCCCCATTAACGCCGATATGGGTAAGAAGGATATCATCCTTCTTAGCTTTAATCTGCTTCAATTCCATCATGTATTTGTCTTCATTGTGTATGAAGGGAAGCACCCAAAAACGTTGCTTATTATATAAGAACGATGTCTTGCTGTCGATGGCTTTTAAAAGTTTACCGAGAGGCCTTATGGAGTTAATTTCCCATGAATTTCGTAAGAATGTGTCGTGGTTTCCTGGGAGACATATCCATTGCTGGCTTTTAGGCGTGTGTTCAAAAAAATCGTATACGGCATTCAGCACTTCGATATTGATGCTGACACGATCATGAAAGAGATCCCCCAAGACTATAATGTGAGTAATATTCTCTTGTTGCGCATAATTACTCATTGTACGCAAAGCCCACAATACATCATGTGTCTTACCAGGTATTCCACAATGGATGTCGGCAGTAATGAGAATTCGATTAGGTCCATTCATGGAGGTAAAATACTAAATGAACATCGACATTGATCAACATTTCCCCATGACACAATACCGAAAGGGACAGAAAGAAATAATTGACCGGATTCTAGGTGCTTTTATTGACCGTGATAAACGGTTCTTTTTATTGGATGCCCCTACCGGTACGGGAAAGAGCGTTATAGCTTATACGATCGCCAAATGTCTGGGTAATGCTTTCTATCTTACTTCTACTAAAATCCTACAAAGTCAATTGGAAAAAGATTTTAATGATGTGGTAACGCTAAAAGGTCGCAATGCGTACGACTGTCATTATCATGAAGTAATGAAGAGACTGGGTTTGCCGGAAGATGAAATTACTGCTTATAAAGATCGCCACCGATCATGTGCAGAGGGGTCTTGTAGATTGGCCGATCAGGCTAAGAATGAATTGTGTGTGAGTGCAGATGATCCGGACAACACAATTTGTCTCTATTGGCGACAACTTTTTAAAGCATTGAGAGCTCCCATTTGTGCATTGAATTATAAATCTTTCCTTTATCAAATGCAAACTAGAAAGAATATTTTTGGCGAACGGAATTTATTGGTGTTGGATGAGGGGCATAATGTTGAACACGAATTAATGGATTACATAGGCGTTACCATCAGTAATCGCTTGATCCCTGATTTACAGATCAATGATCTTGGATCAGTATCGGCCTTTCAAGAATCGTTTCAAGAGCAGAAAATTCTAGAATTGATCGAAGAGGCACGACGAAAAGCCTTTTTTAATCAACAAATGCGTTTAGTGGACGTTTTGCAGCGGTTGCTGTTTAAGTGCTCTTTTTTTCTTAAGATGAATCCTGATGAATGGGCTTACAATTTCCGCAGCGAAAAAGGCCAAGCATCGGTGGAATTTAAGCCAATATATATACGAAATTTTACTAATCGATTATTCGATAGAGCTCAACATATACTGATCATGAGCGGCACATTGTTGAATTCTCAAATGATTATGGATTTTCTAGGTATTGACCCCGCTGATGCCGAATGCTTCAGAATGGCTAATAGGTTTCCAATAGGCAATAGACCGATTTATAAATCATATGCAGGTAGTATGTCTTTTAAGAAAAAGCACCAAACCATGCCTAAACTAATTAAGGAAGTTGAGCGAATATGTAAACATTATCAAGAATATCGAGGGATAATTCATACTCACAATTTTGAAATCGCAGAAAAATTAATGGAAAACTGTACACGCGACGTCTCTAGTCGCTTTCTTTTTCAACGTCATTTTTGGAATAAAGAAGAGATGCTGCAGGAGCACCAGAAGCGCACCAACGGCATAATTGTCGCTCCCGCAATGCATGAAGGATTAGATCTTTTCAATGATCGTTCCCGTTTTCAATTAATTTGCAAAATGCCATATCCAAATTTCAATGCGGATAATCAATTGAAAAAACGGATGAAACAATCCCCGAACTATTATCAATACCTCACTGCCCTTAAATTAGTTCAATCTGTAGGGCGATCGGTCAGATCGGAAAAGGATTGGGCTGATACTTATGTTTTAGATGAAGACTTTGAACGTTTCATACGTTGGAACCGTTTTACACTACCAAAATGGTTTATAGAAGCTATCCATGAGTGATCGAATTTAAGCATCCACATGTCATGCACAGAAATTGATCTTCATATAAGACATATTCTTGCTTGCGAATTTTTTTGCAGTCGCAACAGTATAAATATATAGTCTTGCTACCGATGATATTTAAACATTTTTGCACATCGTTCATAGGAAGACCAAAGCCCAAGATATCTTTAATTGGTTCTTTGATGGCTTCTAAGCCAAAAATCTTTAGGAGCTTGGGGTCCATAAAGAGTGAATACTGGGAGGAATCATGAAAACCTTTGACGAGAGATTGGATGAAGCCATCGGGAATCTCTTGGAAGATACGATTCTTGATGAATCAATTATTGCTTCGATCGATATGCTGGCTGAGGATTCAGAAAGAGGAATGGCTCTTAAAAAGATGGTTTTAGATGTAATAAAACAACAAAGAGCTGATCCCACTCCTATAACGGTTTTAGACGTCAAGATGCTTCTAAAAAAGTATTATCCGGAAGGCGTGAATGACGAAGAAGTAATCGATGCCGTGCTTACGGCATTAAGTGCTCATGGAGTTAAGATAGTTAAGTAATCAATTTGATTAGGCGTTTGCGTTTATGTCCGTCCGGCAATTGATCGGCCGTTATGTCCATCTTCCCAAGCGAAGCTATTTCCATCATCAATGAGATGAAGGCTTGCTTCCTAGTGCGGCCTTCTTCTATGGCCTCTTGGATCGCAGAAGAGTCTGCTAATCTAAGAAAGTCATCTAATTTAGTCTTATCCATTTGGTTTTCCTTTCTTTTTTCTTACCCATGTTTTAAAAGCACCATTACACACCAGAATATTGTTCACCCAACCCCATGAGACTTTTGCCCCTTTTTGGGATAGCACTTCTGCTAAAAGTTGACAAGTCCATCCATCCTGATTATAACCATATTCTCTGGGAGAATGATCCAATAAATCCAAGACTTTATGAGCTGGATATTTTCTTTTCCTTCCAGCCCGAGAACGATCTGGTGGAGGCGGTGAAATGAAGGTGGATTGATCCATTTTGATATACTGTTTAATCCAATGATATATTATTCCTCTAGAGCAACCGATTCGTTGTGCGATTTCCGATACAGTGTGGCCTGTCTGGTGTAATTTGATGAAAAGCACACGGTCTGCCTCCGTATAATGGCGTTTCAATTTCCAACTTCGAGCCGGTGTGACGAAAGCTGCCTCACCTCGCTTTTTAATCCGTCGTATGATTTGATAGACACCTGAAGCGGTGATCGGTGGATGTAGTCGTTTACTGATTTCTCGATTATTATAACCTTCTTGATGCATTTTCCAAATCATTCGTCGTTCTTCTGGCGATGTAACTCTTTTCATCTCTTCCTCCTCCTCATAAGAAAAAATACGAAAGGAGAATCATTTGACAAGGAGAAAAAATGCGGCTGTTCCAGATGATATTGGAAGCAAGATTAAGTGATTATCCATTGATTTATCTCAAAGATGGATCCCCGGCTCTCGTGCTTCATGAGACTGGAGTCCATCTATATGTTCTGAAAAAAGACCCAACTTTTATTAAAGTTGAGAATCTTCGTCCCGGTGATTTAATCGCAATAGAAAAGTGGGGAGAATTACGGCCAGCTAAAGTACTAAGTAGACCCGCCAACCCCATGATGTTGCCCACTGGTGAAGTGTTGGCGCGTGCCGGGGGACCACCTCGTGAAACTTACAAGGCCATCAATAAGCCATCGGGTGAATGGAAGTTTAGGGTGGAATTGCTGGATAATAAAGAGAAGATGCAAATAGCTAAACGAGCCCGAGAGGGAATGCCTAAAATGTCGGTGATAAACAAAGCACAATTCAAGCGGATGGCATGAGATCCACATCGATTTTTAATGCCAAGGTTGGTTCATATTCATCCTCACCGTTGGGAATGTTGAAAAAGATTGGGATGCTGGGTGGCGTCACTTCTCCGTTCAATAATAAGGGCCGCATAGGTTTGAAATCTACAATGCCCATTGGAGCGCCTTCGCCTGTGTACCAAATCGTATATGCCCCTAATTCATTTGATCTGCCAATAATGTTTTGGTAGTTTTGGCCCATAAATAACGAAAATTGTTCATTGGATGGATTGGCATAGAAAATATGAGTACCGTCTGGCAACAACAAATGTACGTCAGCCGCTTTTTCATCATTCCATAAGATTCTGACGTCCAATGCAAACAACATACTTGGATCCTTTAATTCCTTCATGAATTTTATCTGTTCCGGGGTACGGACCACACGAGCCATTTTTCTCAACTTCACTTCTTTGATGGTAAAGGGGTTTTGTTCAACGTCTGCTGCCGGTGTAGCATTCTTAATCTCTAGAGCAATTTTATCCTCAATCGAATCTAAAAAGCTGGCTGAAATTCCTGCTTTAAGGAATTTATCTCGATCAACAATCTTCCCATCATCTATTTGAAAGCGTAATCCACCTCGTGGTTCCATCTCTATTCCTAACATTTAGCAGTATCTGCGCCGTCCATCAACTCCGGTGTTTCCCGTGGTCGTTTAATACGGGCTTGGGAA
>Ga0164318_10000943_pt1 | contig 24413 bp, 26 predicted proteins | sample GuaBasSedimGuay9_FD_113734 | JGI IMG/M metagenome (GOLD analysis project Ga0164318, IMG submission 113734) | Subseafloor sediment microbial communities from Guaymas Basin, Gulf of California, Mexico - Guay9, Core 4571-4, 0-3 cm | ecosystem: Environmental > Aquatic > Marine > Hydrothermal vents...
GATGAAATTCTGAAGACAGTTGAGTACATAGTTGAGGGAACGAAGATAGAAGAGCTTCCCAAATTAATTCATAGTGGTGTGTATCCTTCTCTTATAGTACATTGCAATAATGTTCTTGGTAAATCTAATATTGATGGTGTGGACATAGATGTTACTGAAATGGACGATGGTGTGTCAATAGATATGACTGTGAACAAATCAATACCTGTCCCGATAAATCTATGTTTTGGTGTACTTGAGAAGGAGAGAAAGCAGAGAATAAATGTTAATCTGGTTGTTAAGAGGAATGCTTCTGTCAGGTTAACTGCTTTTTGTGCGTTCCCGAAGTCACATGTCAATCATGTGATGGATGGGAATTTTGTTCTTGAGGAAGGGGCTACACTTTCATATGATGAGTACCATTATCATGGCGAAGAGAGGTCTGTTGTTAAGCCGAATCTGAATTTTGTACTCCATGATGGTGCAACGATGACTACTAGTTTGGTTTTAAGCAAGGGTAGGGTTGGTAAACTTGATTACAATCTGTCTATGTCGCTTGGAAAAGATGCTAAGATAGTTGCACTTACGAGGATTGGTGGAAAAGGAGATGATGATATCACTATATCTGATAATGCGAGACTTGTTGGTGAGAAGTCATCTGCTGTTCTAAAGGCAAGGGTTGTTTTACGTGACAAGTCAAGATCTATATTCAAAGGTAAGATAATTGGTGAGGGTTCATACTCTAGAGGACATATTGATTGTAAGGAGATAGTTATGGATAGTGCTGTTGCAGAATCTTTGCCGCAAGTAAAAGTTGTTAATCCTACTGCTAGGTTAACTCACGAGACTGTTGTTGGTACTGTTGAGCAGAAAGAAATCCAAGCTCTTCAGGTTAAAGGGTTAACTGAGGAACAAGCCATAGACTTTCTTGTTAGTAAGCTTCTTGAGTGACTACTCTAAAGTTATCCTTCCCCTTCCGAAAACATTTATAAATCAGAACCCTTCTGGAAAATTTAAGGTGGTGCACCTTGAGATCCGGGGGGTTGGCCATAGGTTTATTTGTTTTTCTTCTGCTCTCTCTGTCTTCTTTCTCTGCTTCTTATGCTGCTTATATCAAAATAACACAAATAACTCCTTCTTACCACGGATCAAAAATGAACTTAGGAATTACTGTTTTCTATTCTAAGAATTATTATACTCAACCAATTATTGCTTTGGACGTTATAACAAGAGATAATTCATGTATACATTATAAGGAGTTTTGTGCTGACCCCTCTGCTGACAGAGATTTCTATATTGGTGATTGTAAGAGGGGTAGCTATAAACGCACCTATCCAGGAAGTTACGGCGGGATGGTTACTTTTTACGTAAATGATATCCCTGCTGACCGTCGTTATGACTTAGTCGTAGCAATGTGGAAAGATAATTCTTTTAATGAGAGGCTTGCTCGTAACAAGTCTAGCTTTTCTCCAACACAAAGAGATTATTGCAAGGATTCTCATGTATTGTGCTCTCCATCGTGGACTACTTCTTGCTACGGCTATGTATATAATTATAACTGTAAAACTTGTAGTTATGGCTGCACTACAGCAACTTACACACCAAGTTGTGCTTCTGGAAATATACAGTCTAGTAGCCCTTATGATCCTCCTTCATCAGATGACGCTGGGGGTTCCTCTGGGACCTCTTCGGGCAGTGGTTACTCACCAAGTACCGGGAGCTCGTCCTCTTCAAGTGGTGGATCCTCAGCAGGTGGTGCTTATATAAAATTATATAGTGTGGATATTAAATGCACTAACAAGAACATTACTGTAACACTTTTTTATGAAGCTGGACCTTATTCGTATGATTGTACATACATGGCTTATACTAAGATAGACGATAACTTTGCAGTTGGACCATGTTTACCGGGAGAACGCTCTAGTATATTCACCTACAGTGCTTCTGATAAGTATACTCACCCTCTAGGTTATGGTGGGCACGCTGTGACTATTTTTCTTTATTCTACTGGAAATATAGTAAAAACTATTAGAGGTTATGTTACTTGTAGTAGACCAGTAGATCCATGCGATGGTTCAGAGCTTGTAGCTGGGAGTCTCGGTTCACCTGTGCCATATAATGCAACACATGTTAAGATTAATGTCAATACAAATAGAAGAGGTTATTTTAAAGCATCTACGCCTTCAAAACTTGTATGGAAGTTCACTACTCCTTCCGGGAGGACTATCTATGTATCTAAGGATTATACTAGCACTAATACACGTATTAACTATGATGGTTATATTATAGTCCCTGCTGAGCGTTACACAAATGTTAAGCTCGAGCTTCACTCAAGTAATGGAAGAGTGTGTAAGACTCATTCGTACGGTGGAGTTGATTATTCGAGTCACAAGTACAATTTTGAATTTCAGCCATTCACTTACTACTATAGTGAGGGAACTACGTATTATGTGTGGTTGCATGTGAAGTATAAATCTGATCATGATGCGAATTTAGTGGCAAAGATAGACCATAGTAGTTGGGACTGCTATTTACCAAAGAGTTCTAATGGTTATCGCATATGCTACCTTGGCAGCTTCTACCCAGACATCGATGGAGATAATACGTACAAGATTAACTATACTGTCTATGCTGAGAATTCAGATTTTGTTCTTTCTAAGAAATCTTCACTGCTTATGTTAGGACATCAACTCACTGTCTACAATGCAAGTTACACTACAAAGCAGCTCCCGAATGGCAGTTACGCCATTACAGTCTCTCTCAAATACGCAGCGAACTTTAGGCCATTACTTGCTTTGGACATCGTATCAACAAATGATAAAAACATGGTTTTAAGGACTAATAATCTACCGTATAGGGCAAACTACTATACTTTTAAAAGTGGGCACTTTTACAAAGAATATTGTGCTAATCCAGCAAGAGACCGTGAGTTGATTGGTGGCTGTAAACGAGGAGGTTTTTCCGCACTACCCACTAGCCATTATTACGGCGAGATCCAGAATATGACTTACAGTAAGACAGTATCTGTGCCTCCTGGTTATTATAGGGTTATTATCTCATTATGGGACATATTCACCACACTGAAAAGCCATAGTTATTATGAGATACAGAAGTACTATCACGATTTTCTTAAATGGGAAACGTTAATACCCGAGTCTGTGTGCTTAGATTCCTACAGAATGCTTGCTATGTCTTTTGATTACAATGCTTCTCAAGTGGGATATAATCTTCATCCACATGAACAATATCAACTTAATGACTCTGTTTACAAATCTTTCATTTACTATCCTTCTGGTTATCCTTACAATGGATTTAATTATCATTATCTAGTAGAGTGTGCTTATGGTTGTTACGATTCGAGTTGTACAGACTGTAACGATCAAAACCCTTGTACCAGAGACTACTTTGATACATACCTCGAATCGTGTGTGCACGAGAATTTGACTGGTCCACAACCAGGTTGTAGTGGTGACTATAGCTGTGTTAATGGTCAGTGTACTCTTGTCCCGCTGAGGATAGAATCCTACGGTGTGTGTAACCTTGTGAACGGTGATCTGTACTGTGATAAAATATTATCTTCGAAGTATGATATATTCTTACACGTAGACTTTAATAAGAATACACTTGCTAAACTTTGCGTAAACAATGGTACCACAACATGTGTTACCCAGGGTGGGTCAGGATTAATGTATCCACTCAGTAATAGTCTTGGAAACCATTGGATTAAATTCAACGTCACTGTTGGTAATACTACTCTCCTATCAAACAATCTTAAATACACAGTTGTTAATAATGATAGTTTCATCATTCAGTACTTTGAAGGACGTTCAAAATCACTAATTGAGCAGTTAATTCAGGGGAATGTGATGTTTACATTACTACTTTCGGTAGTTAATGTAATGTTTAACTTTGCAGACCCAGATACATTACTGATTCCATCTCTGGCGTCTATACTTATGTTTGTAGCACTATTCTTCTCCAATGCTATTAGAAGTTTATTTGCAGACGTAATACTTAAGGCAGCTAAGAACGTTTACAAGAAAATACATGGTTCTCTTACTGGATTCTACTCAGCATTTAAGGAGAGGTGGAAGAGATTTGCTTCAAACTTCTCCTTAGGCAGAATCCTAACAAGGATTTTCACTGATAAACATATTCTTTGGACGTTTGTGAAAAGTGCTGCTGTTGGATTCTTGATAGGATTTGGCATAAATCTTGTAACAAGTGTTATGACAGGATTTGCATCACTTTTGATTACACTTGCTTTAGTTATAGCATTTATAGTTCAATTGGCACCAGCTATAACTGGCATTTTATCATTACTCGGCACGTCCATTGCTATGGGTGATGATCCAGAGGAAGATATTGCAGTTTATTTAGCTGAATTGCTAGGTTCTGGTGCTGGAGGATTTGCAGGTGCAAGTAAGGCGATGAGTAAAGTGATAAACAAATATCATGCTAAATTCAAAGGGTCAAAGGTTGAATCGAAGCTGTCTGGTCTGTTGGATAGTATATCTGGCTTTATGGACAACATAACTTCTAAAGTTAAAGAGAAGATTAGAAGCTTGTTTGATAATTTTGGGAAAGGGTTGAAGAACATCCTTGCCCCAATAAAGAACAAGTTAGACTCCTGGAAGAAAGGATCAGGAATACTTGGAGGAATATTCTCAAAGATTACCAAACTGATTGACGGAGCCAAGTCTATTTGGAATAAGATCAAGAGTGGCCTCAAGAATATATGGAATGACATCAGGCTTATAGGAAGGAGCAAAGCATTCAAAAAGGGCTATGTAGCCATTCAGAAGGTGTTAGGATACGCACCAGAATCACTCAACAAGCACATGGAAAGATTCTCGAACATGCAAGATGATGCGATCTTTACTATTAAAGCTATCAAAGAGGGTCTGACAGCCCAACTAATTGCTCACAAGAAGTACAATGAAGGCATTGCTGAACGGATGGTTAATGATGCTGTTGAAGATCTTATGGTATCTGTTGCAAGGAATTACGATGATGTGAACAAATTCTTTTCTAGTAAGAGATCTAAAGATGTGATTGATGCTTATATGCAGCTGTACTTAGCTAAGCAGGATGGTACACTTTCTAAGATGAGCGCAGATGTGGACTTAGAGAATTTGGTGATAAATAGAGGTAAGAGTAAAGAGTTCAGGCTTTACAAGCGTTTGGCTCATATATATGAATTATCTAGAGAAGCTAGGCGACGTTTAAATGATCTTATACAACTCTCTAGCAATTATAAAAAACTAGCCGACAAGATTGAAGCCGCGATGAAGGACGACGTTTTTATGTCTATGGTTACTTTACCAGAGGTCTATAGTAAAGAGGGAGCAAGCAGGGAAGTAGTTGCAGGAAGATTAGGAAGAATATCATATCTTGATGAAGATAATCTCCTTATCAAAACAGAAACTAAACCTTTGTCATATGTGGATAAGGACTATGCTAATATTGTTCTAAGTTATGTGGCTAAAATCTATGATAATTACAAATCCAGTCCTCAAGAGTTTTCTATGATTAGTAATCCTTACTTTGTTAAAAATCAAGGCGGACTTCTTAGATTTGACATACGTCTGGATGTAGATGTGAAGTTGGAGGTGGATGGGGAAGAGCGCAATAAAGTCATGGAGTTTATTGAGAGTAAGATAGGTGAATTAAAGGGGGATTATTATGTAATAAGAGTCGGAGAAGGGTATAAATTAGTGAAGAAAGAAGAATTTAAATCTAAAAAATTTAAACCTAAAGATATAGTGGCATCAGTAAACGGTTTAGGGATATCCCCTGATAATGATGATATATTTGCTTACACTGTTTTAGGAGAACCTTGGGTTGTAGTCAATCCTTACATTAATCCGAGTAATCCTTCATTTACCGGATTTCTATTATTGCATGAGGGTACCCATAGAGTTCTTCAGTGTACATTTCATGTGGATGTTGGTAAGGCTTTATTTGAGGGTGACATAGGAAATGGATTATTTAATGGTATCCGTGATCTTGCAGGATTAGGAGAAATAAATGCGGACATCTCTGGTATAGTTAATGGACATTTTTCGTTTGGAGATGTGCTCAAGAATAGAATAGGCTGGTTAGATTTTATATATAAAAATAAAGCTGTCCTTGATGGCACATCGCGGTTTTCGAATTATGTGTCATTCTGGTTGCTTTCTTATAGAGAGGCAGCAATAGCAAAAATTAATCCTTCTAATGGGAAGACAGCATTTTATAGGGCTCTGCACCGCTGGATATCACATAATATTTGGAAAAGAGAATTCGACCAGTTTGTTGACAGGGTAGTGCTGAGAGATAAAACGATGCGAGCAGAGTTTAAGGATTATTTGAAGAGACGTGATGGTTATCTTATGAGATGTTTGAAGAAATGCGAAGATAAATCAAAGTTTGAAAAGTATTTAAAGAAGCTTAGAGATAATGAGAGAGTTCTAAGAATAATTAGCGATTGGGAAGGAGAAGATCTAGTAGCTTTAAGAAGGGCTGCAGAAGGGATGGTAGAAGTATCTCAGTCTGTTAAACCATTAAAGGTATATGATTTAAGGTACTTGAAGGCAGCAATAAACAATCCAACTTATGATCGTGGCCCAATGAAGGTATATGACACTGTATCACCTTACACACTTAAGCAGATTGCAAGTTTAGATGCTCACGTTTACGGTAGCCAAGCATCTGACTCACTCTTCACGAATCAAACAACTAAATAAGTCCTGCCCACATAGAGTAAGCTAATATTCCTGCTAGTAGCAGCAATAAGATTCCTGAAATTAGATGTAGTAATCTAATGTTTCTATCTTTCCATGCTTTTACTCTCTCTGCTGTTGTTTTTCCCCAATACACAGCTAAGGTTATTAAAATCATTGGAAGGACAAATATTGCGTTGTATAGAAGTAACCACCCAATGGCTTGCATCCTTGTGCTCGCCTTTGCTAGCATACCAAGTATTATTATGTACGGTCCAGACGAGCAAGGTAAGAGTACTAGGCTAATTGCAAAACCTATTGCTGCTGCTCCTGGAACAGACGTCACTCCTCTAAGTAGTCGTTGAGCTATAGGTCTTAGCTTCATTGGCATCTCCAAAGAAACTAATCCAGGCTTGTATTTTACATACGCTTTTATTTCAAGAGCTGCAAGGACTAAAGCAAGTACCAGAACAATGTAATATATTACACTAACTAATCCACTAATCTGTATAGCAGAGTATAAGCCCAACCCCATTAGGAAGTACGACAGATATATTGTGAGTGTAAAAGCCAACCCAGAGAGTAATACTCTGTATCTTTTTCCTGATACAAGAACAGTCATTAATAGTATAGTTAGCACTGCCAGAGCACATGGATTTATTGAATCCACAAGTGCAGCGCTCACAACAGCTCCAAGTGTTAACGTTTTAACCACCTCCATGCAATTGCAACAGTAATAACAAGTACTACTGTTAGTCCCGGAGCAATCCAGTACGAGTTGTTTTGATTGTTATCATAGCTAATGGTTTCATTCCCACTAAGCATATCTGCTGGCGATACACATCCACCTTTCAAGCATGAGATAACCTTTCTCTCTATTTGGTTTTCTATCTCTTCACTCTCACCAACGTAGACGTTTGTATCAATAAAAGTTGTTGGCACGCCTCTAACCTCCGTGCCGTACGCTTGTGCTGTTTTCTGGAACAACTCATTATTTGACGCGTTAAAGTAAACTTCGTATCGCTTAACAGTCACATTGTACTTTTCTTCTAAGTACTCTAAAAATGGTTCCATTCTTGAGCAGTGCCCACAACCAGCTCCGTAAAAGTGCCAGATCTCTAAACTGTATGAAATGCTGATTACAGTTAATAACATTGCAACCATTACCCATCTCATAAAGCTTATAAGCAGTGAAACAATATTTAAACCTATGTTTCAAAATAAGAAACAAGCTCAGAGAACACTTTTGATTATCTTAGCGATGGTCTCTTTATTTGTTTTTATCATATCAGTAGCTGTGATTTATGTACAATCTAAGATCGTTAGTGGGAATATCTGTCAATGCCTCATTCCCGTACCACTCTTTATACCATTATTCTCCTCTTTAGGTTTGCTTGTAGGCAGTATTGTTGCGTACCACTTACTTTCTTCAATGAAGGTTAGACCAAGAACAGTTAGGCTACTACCTTCTGTCTCTGTTCTCTACAAGTTACTGAGCGAAGAGGAAGTGATGGTTCTAAAGATGGTTCCCACAACTCAAGCTGAAGTCAGCAAGAAGTTAGGTAGAGTCAAAGCTCATAGATTAGTGAAAAGATTAAGTAGCAAGGGTTTGATCAGAGTTATGCACGATGGAAAAGTTAGAAGAATCTTACCTGGTCCACTCCTTTCCAAGTTTAGAAAGTAATTTTTTTGGGTTAGTTTCAAAGTACTTCAAATGTGAGTCACATTTACAGTCAGTTGATCCGAACTTCTTTACTACAACTTTACCATTTAATCTCTCTGCAAGTTTACATTCTGGTATGTTGCTCACGTAGATGTTTACTATTGTCCCATGGTCTAAGAGGTAGTCTATGTGCCAATGTTTTTTCTTATCTTTGCGAAGGTGTCTTCTTATTCTAGCATCAGATGGAGCAGATCCAATGTATACATAATAGCCTTTTTTGAACGTGAATGTTCCGAGTTTACCTACCTTGATTCTATTTTGCTTGTTCATTTTTATATTCAGGACGTAACTCATCTGCAATCACTTTGAAATCTTTTTTTAACTCCTCTTTCAGCGATGGGTTGTAAAGAGCAGCAGCAGGATGGTACATTGGTATGAGCTTTTTAACACCAAATAAGCTACTGATCTTGAATACCTTGCCATGGTCTTGTGAGATGCCATTGAATTTTATGTTGTACCTGTCCATTATGGTACTTGACGCGTGTCTCCCCAACATTACTATCACTCTTGGGTTTATTTTCCTTATTTGTTCTTCTAGATAGGGCAAACACGCCCTAATCTCTTCTTCTGTTGGATCCCTGTTCCCTGGTGGTCTACATTTTACGATGTTTGTGATGTAAACATCTCTTCTTTTCAGCCCGATACTCTCTATAAGTTCGTCTAGGAATTTACCTGCTGGACCAACGAAGGGTCTCCCTTGTTGGTCTTCATAGTAACCTGGAGCTTCGCCTATAAACATCACGTCGGCGTGTTCGTTTCCTTCACCAACAACTACCTTAGTTCTAGTCCTCCATAAGTCACACTTTCTGCACGACTCTAAATCCATGTAAAATTATTAACTACACTATTAATAAACTTTTAGAAAGTAATATATTTATGGAGTACCTATCCTCTTCATGGAAACTAGTATGAAAACGCTTGTTATGCAAGTTATATTTGGTTTTGTGCTACTTGTTGTTTCTTTTGGTTACGGGGCAACTTATGTTTCTGACTTTCTTGATAATTACGGTGTAGATTGGTCTGCTATGAGATGGCCAGTTATGTTAATAGCATTTGATTTTTTAGCTCTGCCAGCGCTCCTCCTTGGTTTATTCCTAGCAGATGTACTGTTTCATGTAGGTTTGCTTAGAATGGCTTATAATGTACTTATTGTTGCGCCATTAACGGCCATATTTTCTATATTCGGTCAGGGAGAACTAGCTAGAACTGTCTCGGATAGCGGGTACACTATGCTGATGGATTTTCTCGGCAAGGTTATAAAACCTCCTGCTATGAAGCTTTTGCTCTTTCTTGGCATCGTTCCTATCGGTTATTGCATTAGATCAGCTACAGGCGATATATGCAGTGAGCTTTTTGACCCTTCCATTAGCCTATTTGGCTACACTTTACGTTTTTATACTAAGGTTCCTTTGCCGAGTTGGATTCCGTACCTTGTCTTATTCTTATGGATGATTTTCACTGCTATCATTTCCCTTCCTCGTGTTGTGTCTGTCCTCCTGGAGTTCCTAAAAGTGATCTTACGGTTTTTCTTTTTCGTATTCAGAGTTCTGGTTGAGATGATTATTTACATAATTTTACTGCTGTCTAACTTACTCTCGAGGATTGAGAGTCTATCTAGATTAGTTTCTGCTCTTGCAAATGTTGTAACTTGGCTTAGGAACCTACTGGTAAAGTTAGAGGCAGTACTCCTCGCGATAATTAATATTCTTAGTTCTATAGTTGTACACTCTATGGGTCTTGTGAGGTCTATTGTTTCTAACACAATTGGTATAATAATAATACTTATTCGCTATCTCATATTCATGCTGTTAGTGATAGTTGCTTTGCCGAGTGATGCATGGAGGTCTGCTGTGTTCTTATCAACTGTGATGCTATACTTTGACACAACTGTTATTGAAGCAGGTATAATTGCTGTTTTAATATCTATTGGTTTAGTTGGTGTTGGAGCTTGGCTAGCTAATGTGCCTGTTGTTATGTCTATACTCATCTCTTCATTGTTCGGATTGTTTTACGGACTTGTGACTGGAAACAAAAGACTTGCTCTTATATTCTTGCTGCTGTCTGTTATTAGTGGGGTTTTAACCTTTGTACTGTAGAGAAATGAATTTAAACACTGTCTATATTGTATTTTTATGCCTACGAATGTGACTGCTGAGTATCGAGCAGCAGAAAAAAAGTACCAAGAGGCAAGTACAACTGAAGAGAAGATAAAGTACCTTCGTGAAATGCTTGCTACTGTCCCAAAACACAAAGGTACAGAGAAACTTCAAGCTCAGATAAAGGAAAAAATAGCAAAGCTAAGAAGAAGGCTCGTAAAAGAAAAGAAGCTTGCTAGGAGGGGTGCTGTTTTTTCTGTTAAGAAGCAAGGATGTGCACAAGTTTGTTTGTTTAGTTTGCCAAACACAGGGAAATCCTACTTTTTAAACAAATACTGTGGGAAGAGCATCCCATCAACTGATAAGCCCTTTGAGACACAAAGGCCAGAAGTGGGTATGCTTGACTATTCTGGAGCTAAGGTTCAGGTTGTAGAATTACCTTCTGTTTTTAAAGGCTATGCAGAAAAATACCCGAATTACTTGAGTATAGTTAGAACATGTGATCTTGTTGTTATATTTGGAGATAGTAGTGTCCCTTTAGATGAATTGAACGAGATAAGTATCAAAAAGATAGTTTCAACACCAGACAAAGCTGTCCAGGAGATCTGGAAAGCGCTGGGTTTAATAAAAGTTTTTACTAAAGAGCCAGGTGGAGAAGTAGCAAGAGAAGCTCTTGGTCTCAGAAGAGGTGCAACTGTTAAAGATGTAGCTGAGAATGTTCACAAAGATTTTTTGAAAAGGTTTAAGTACGCAAAGGTTTGGGGTAAAAGTGTAAAGTTTGAGGGGCAAGTTGTTGGGCTTAATCACGTGTTAGAGGATGGTGATGTAGTTGAGCTCCACGCAGATAAGTAGGGGTGCAGAGGCTATTGTTTTTATTGAGAATGGAATTGTAGTGAAAAGAAGGTTAAAGAAAGGGTATAGAATACCTGAAATAGACATCGAGCTTCGTAAACTTCGAACAAGGCACGAGAGTAGGCTTATGGAACGGGCGATCACGTATGGAGTTAGTGTCCCTAGGGTTATTGACGTTAATGAGCAGAATTATGAGATCAGGATGGAGTTTGTTAGTGGAGATACTGTTAGAGACATTCTTAGTAAGGAAAATTATAAGATCATTGCGAAGATGATTGGGTCGTCTGTAACTTTGTTGCACGATGCCAATATCATCCATGGCGATCTCACAACGTCTAATATGATTCTGAAGGATGGGAAGTTGTTCTTAATAGATTTTGGGTTGGGTTTTTACTCTGATAAGGTAGAGCACAAAGCTGTTGACCTGTTTTTATTAAAGCAAGCACTTGAGTCAAAACATCCAAACATTCCTGTTTTTGAGCACGTGCTTAGTAGCTACCAAGCGAATCAGAAGGAGTTAATACTCAAACGTTTAGATGATGTGTCAAAACGCAGAAGGTACACATCGAAGAATTAATATATAACCTGTTTTATATTATTTTATGGAATTAACTGAGCGTATGGAGAATGGTAGGAGGATTGCTGTGTGGGAGGATAAGTTTTTAGACTATCCTAATCACGCAGGGATGTCTTTTTTATCTTTACCAGTCCCTTTAGGTATCCCTTTAGATCCTGTTGTTATGACCGACAGCTTGCAGGTGTCAGATGTAATTAGATCCAATATTGGAGATTTGCCCTACAGCGTGAGAATCTATAAGGATTTAGACCACATAGACAGGAAGAGAATAGATCTAAACATAGGGAATCTTAGGCAGCATGTTGTGATATCAAACTTTAATATTGCTTCTAGCATTGAACAGGACGGAAGATACCTCTCCTACCAGAAGGTAGACCCCAAACCAAGATTGCCTAAAACCATAGTTAATAAGTATGGTAAACCGAAACTTGCTATAAAGAAGAGCTTTTTCAATGCTGGTGATCCGCCTTCATTAATATACAATGAGCTGTTTCCTTACTTTAACTTGGACGAACTTAAACATACGGAAGGCAGTATACTTGAGTTGGGCTACCAAGACAAAGGGAGTTCTGTTTTGAATAGATGGGTTAAGGTTGGCAGTATGAAAACCCTGAATAGAAATATTAAGTTTGAGGTCAGTGAGGTTATCGGTGCTGGTGAAATTAAGAGAGTTTTGAATCTTAAGGGTTAGTTTAGAAAGCTTTTTAAATGTAGTTTTCTTCTAAAACTGGTAGGGTGAACTGGTCTTGGCTGGTTCACGCCGGTGATGGGTATGGGCAAAAGAACAGGAAAAAGTGGATCAAAACGTGTTGTGAGGGACAAGCCTCCTGTATGGGTTAAGTATACACCAGAGGAGGTAGAGAAACTAGTTCTTAGCTTAGCTGAGCAAGGTTATCAGACATCTATGATAGGTACGATTTTACGTGATAGTTATGGAATCCCATCTATTAGGCTCGTTACAGGAAAAAAGATATTACAAATTCTTAAGGAGCATGGCAAATCTCCTAAAATACCAGAGGATCTTTATAACATGATGAAGAAGGCTGTTATAATCCATAAACATCTTAGAACAAACCCCAAGGATTATGTTTCCAAGAGGGGACTTTTAATACTTGAATCAAGAATAAGAAAATTAGTACGATACTACCACCGTAAGGGAGTGCTTCCTAAGACCTGGAAGTATGATCCTGAAAAGGCAGAGATACTTGTTAACTTGTAGGTGATCAAATGAAAAAACACAAAACATGGGTCAAGATAAAAGCACCAAAAGTGTTTAACGAGGTTGATTTAGGTGAGACCCCTGTTTACGAAAATAAAGACGTCATAGGAAGAACAGTAGAGCAGAGTGTTAATCATCTTCTGGGAACAAGGGCAAAGATCGGACAGAATGTGAGATTTAAGGTTGTTAATGTGAAGGGAGACGAAGCAGAAACCCAAATAGAATCTTTCTTTCTTTCAAGAATATTTGCTATGCAGATACCAAGAAGAAGCTCCAAAGTGGAGCTTGTTAAGGATTTAAAGACCAAGGATAATGTAAAAATCAGAGTGAAGATGTTTGCGATAACTTATGGTAGGGCTTCTACTACTCAGAAGAAGGTTATAAGAAAAATGATGGATACTCAGATATCCAAGATTATACTTGATATGAACTTTGAACCATTGATTTTGTCTATTATATCTGGTGAGCTTCAGAAGGGAATAGCTAAGAGCGTTAGGAAAATTTACCCTGTACGTGAGGTCAGGGTTTACAAGGTTGAGAGATTAAAGATCAGAAGGAAAGCAAGGGGGAAAGAGGATCAAGGATAATTTGTTGGTTGTTCTTTTTCTAATGACCTCCATTTGTAGTCTTCTTTTGAAAGCAGGGTTACTCTTGATTCCTTTTTGTCGTCAAGGAGTTGATATCCTATCTTTTCTCCTAACTTTTTTGTAAATGTTAAAATTTCGTCGTGGCTGGGCATCGCACTGTCAGGTAGCCTATCCCTTGAGTAACCTACTCTCATGTAAGCTTTGACTTCAACGAAGTGTGGGTTAGCCTTGCGTATTAACTTTGCGTACTCGTCAATGTTACTCATGTTCCATCCTTTAACCATTGTCATCCTTATTACTCTTCTTGTATTGACAGATGGGAACAATTCTAGTGATTCTAAGAATCTGTCCCATGTATCTCCAATTGGTCTAGCTACCTTATTGTACATGTCTTTGTTTGATGCAATTAGTGAGATGTAGAGTTGAGTTGGTCTGATCTTCCTTATTACGTCTGGGAATGTTCCATTCGTTACAACGAATGTTGTAAACCCATGTTTGTGATACTCTTTTATCATCTCTTCTAGTTTTGGGTACATTGTTGGCTCGCCTGCAAGCGATATTGCTACTTGATTTGGATTCATTGCCTCTTCGAATATCTGTTCTGTTACCCTTGGGTCCCCTTTGTAACCCACTATCAGTTTTCTTTGAGCTTTTATGCTCTCTTCGACTATGAATTGTGGACCATCTGTTAGTGGCTCGTTTTCTGTCAGCTCTACAGCCCTCCAACAAAAAATACATCTATGCGTGCAGTTTGGAAGCGACGGAGTCATTTGTAAACATCTATGGCTTTTTATGCCATAAAATTTCTGTTTATAGCAGTACCCCTTTCCAAGCATTGCCATCCTCAACCAATGGCATAATTTTACTGCACTATGGTTTCCTATTATGTAATATCCTTGCTTTCTGTAAACGAATTTAGTAGTTTCCTTCATACTGATCATTTGCTTATTTACCTTTTAAACTTTATGGCAACATTTAAAATTGTACGGTGCTGATAAATAGTTATGGTAAAGAGTAAGGTGTTGGCGCTTTTCCTCATTGTAACTGGGATTATGTTGTCTTCGGTATTCTTAGCTTACTCTGTATGGTTCTCTTTTGATTACAGCTCTTTTCTTGATTTGTTGTTCTTTTTTGAGTACAATACTTTTCTACTGCTAAAGGTTTTAGTGTTCGTGTTCCTGTTCATTTTATTCTCTGTTATACTATTTTCACTTTACCCTTCCCTTGAAGCAGAGGAAAGAAAGTTGTCATATATTCTGTTTCCTGTACTATCTTTTATACTGTTCTTAATTTTAGTTGGACATACCAAGGTCCTTATGCTCACTGGTGCTTTGCTTTCCTTGTCTATTTTTTATGCTATGTATTCAGTTAACAAATGGGTAGGCGTATTCAAGATAAGGAAGGTAGTATGGCGAGCGTCTCAAACATTTTTCTTTATGGTATCTGTTGCCTTGATGTTGAGTTTTTTATCTGCATTGTACTTTGATTACGATACAAATTATAATTTAACAAAAGGATATTTCTTATCTTACATCGGTTCTGGGTTAAATACTAGCGTTAATGTTCTTCGCGAGCAGATGCGGACAACTTATCAAGCAGGATTTGTCTCTGGTGCCATCTATATGGCGAATAGAGTCGGTGTTATTTACGATGCAGATGCTAAGGAAGCTGTTGAGTCAGAAGCAGAGGCTCAAGCTAAGCTTGTTCTTCCGGAGAACCAATCAGATATATTTTTGGAGGAATATGCAAAAACCTACCCTCTGTTTGGCTTTCTCATGGACATATTTCCATGGGTTATAGCAGCTGCTATATTCCTGTCTGTTTGGGTTGTCCTCAAGTATATAGTGAGGCCTATTGTGACCTTAATCGCTGTTCCGTTGTATGATTACTTTGTTAGAATGTACATAGAACTTCAGTGGTAAGAGGCAATGGAAAGTATTATAAAATAATGTCTTGGTTATTCTGGTATGGAGATTGAAGAGCTTCCAGGTGTTGGTTCGGCAATAGCGAAGAAGCTTAAAGAGGCTGGGTATTATGATTTAATGGCGCTAGCTGTTGCTAATCCTGATGCTATGGCTGCTGATGCTGGTATTGGAGAGGCTACTGCTAAGAAGTTAGTTAACCTTGCGAGATCAAAGCTGAATATGGAGTTTGCTGATGGAATAGACATTCTTAAGAAACAAGAAACAATGGGCAGGATCACTACCGGGTCAAAAGCTCTTGATTCACTTATTGGCGGTGGCGTAGAGACTCAAACTATAACAGAGGCATTTGGTAAGTATGGTTCTGGAAAGACACAGTTAGCTATTCAGCTGGCTGTTAATGTTCAGCTCCCAAAAGAAAAAGGTGGTCTTGGTGGTAATTGTGTATTTATAGACACAGAGAACACATTTAGGCCAGCAAGAGTTATGCAGGTAGCTGAGGCTGTGGGGTTAGACCCGAAGAAGGTTTTAAAGAATATTAAAGTTGGTAGGGCTTATTCTAGTGATCATCAGCTGCTTCTTGTTGAGAAGATACCTGAGCTTGTGCAGAAGGATAATCTGAATCTTAAGATTATAATTGTGGACTCTCTCATAGCTCTGTTTAGAGCTGAATACGTTGGTAGAGGCACGTTAGCTGATAGGCAGCAGAAGATAAATAGACTTATGCACGCATTGCAGAGGTTAGCTGATAGGTACAATGCAGCAGTTTATGTTACCAATCAAGTAATGGCAAGACCTGATATTTTCTTTGGTGACCCGACTACAGCTGTTGGTGGTAATGTTGTTGGCCATACAGCTACGTATAGACTCTACCTAAGAAAAGCAAAAGGAACCAAGAGAATAGCAAGATTAATAGATTCACCAAGCCTTCCTGAGGGGGAGGCAGTCTTTGCTGTCACTGAGAAAGGTATTGTGGACGTCGAAGATTGATTACTCTAAACATATCATAGTTGTAGTGCTTGTTATATCTTTTATGCTTCTGAGCTTCTTTGTTATGAACTCTTGCAGTTTTTGCATGTTTCTCACTGTTACTTTTGATATTAAGTCATAATCTCCATAGACTGCCTCTACACTCTTCACTTCCTTCATTCGCTCTAGCTTTTCTCTAACCTGTATCTCTGTCCCAGGTTTCACCTCAATTAGTATGTATGCATCTACCATGCTTATTAATTGTTATTATTAGTTTATATAGTCTTTGCAAAATAGATATAAATTACTAGACGTGTATTTCTTTATGACAAGCCCTACAAAGGAGATATTTATCTCTGAAGTGTTTTCTCTAGCTGTTGGTCTTGCTGCAGGTTCAATGCTTGCAGCCTATGTTGGGAAACTTAGTGTGATCCCTGGCTTGTTTATATTACTGCCTGGGTTTTTAGAGTTGTCTAGCAGTGTTAGTTCTTCTCTCTCGTCAAGGATAACCGCTGGTTTAGCTTTGGGAGTTATAAAGACTGTTGATAATAAGATAGTCAAGGGAAATATCGCTGCGTCGTTTATCCTTATGCTGATTGTTACTCCCATACTTGGTTTTTTTGGCAATATCTTAGAATACATATTTTTTGGCAATGTAGAGTATAGCCTGATACTACCTTCTTTGCTAGCAGGATTAGTAACATGGGCTATTCTTGTTCCGTTTACTATTTTTGCAACGTTTAAGCTGTTTAAAAAGGGTAATGATCCTAATAATGTTATGGGGCCTGTCATAACTTCGATAGGTGATGTTGTAGGGATAGCATCATTACTTGTAGCGGTGAGTTTGATATGAAACTAGAGCGTTTGGTTGGCATTGATGATAAGAAGTACTTTGTGATTCTTGATAGTTTGAAAAGAAAGTACAAGCTTTCAAGGAAGACTTTGTTCTATGTAAAGGAATATAGGCACAAAGACGTGTTTGCCACAATAATGCGTGAGAGTCTGATAATTCTCATAGCAACGTCCCTAATAAGTTCTATAGGTGGTTTATTCATTGAGGAAGTTAAATCTACATTCATAACATTTTTACCGCTTATTGTAATGTTTCCAATACTTAATGACATGGTTGGAGATTACTCCTCTATTATTTCGTCAAGACTATCTTCTATACTGCACAAGAGAGGAGCTATAAGAAAGTGGAACAACAAGGACATCAGAGATCTTTATTTACAAGTGATGACTGTTGCTTTAGTATTGTCTCTGCTAGCAGGAGTTTTTGCTGTTGGTATTACGTACTTTTATAACTCCAGGTTTGATTTTTACACGACTGTAAAGTTAGTTTTGATACCTGTGGTTGATGTTGTTGTGTTTGTAAGTTTCCTATTTGCGTTTGGCATTTTAGTTGGTGTTTACTCCTACAAGAAAAATTATGATCCAACGAATTTACTTGTTCCATTGTTAACCTCACTTGCTGATCTCGGGAATATGGTCTTTTTAGTTACTCTGTCTGTAATTTTACTTTAACAAATCGCAAGGTATTTAAATAAAGTAAAATTAATACATGCTTATGGGTTTGTATAAAGTGTTGTCTTCGTTGTGGAGGAAAAACAGGAAGGAGTTAGAGAGGAGTAGATACATTCAATGGAGAAGAGAAGGCGCTGTTGTGAGAATAGAGCGTCCCACCAGACTTGATAGGGCTAGAAGATTAGGTTACAAGGCAAAGCAAGGTGTTGTTCTTGTTAGAGTTAGAGTTAGAAAAGGGGCAAGGCGAAAGGAAAGACCAAACAAGGGGAGGAGACCAAAGAGGATGGGTGTAAGTAAGATTACCCCTGCTAAATCTTGGCAACTCATTGCAGAAGAGAGAGCACAGAGGAAATTCCCTAACTTAGAAGTGTTAGGTTCATATAAGGTTGGAGACGATTCTGTTTATCAATGGTATGAGGTTATATTCTTGGATCCTTTTCATCCAGCGGTGAAAAATGATAAAGAGTTTCGCTGGATAGCAGAGAAACAACATAAGAAAAGAGTTCATAGGGGTTTAACGTCAGCTGGAAAGAAAGTGAGAGGCTTAAGAAAGTAAAACTTATAACCTTCTGGTGTTAATACACTGCATGAAACTCAAAACAATTCTTGGAAGAATTGTTCATGGTTTAATAGATGGTATAGTTACGTCATTTGGTGCCATACTCGGTGCTGCAACTACTGGTAGTTCCTCTGTTGTTGTTATAACAGGTTTAGCTACTGCTGTTAGCTGTGCTATTGCTGATGTAACAAGTATCTACTCGTCCCTTGAAGCAGATCTGCTTGCAGAGTACGATTCTTTGGGTGATATGATGAATGTAGATAAGGATAGTATCAAGAAATCATGGGTGTATTTAAATAAAAGGAAGCAATTATACAAATTAACTGCCTCTGACGGATTGGCAACGTTTATTGGAGGTGTTCTGCCTGTATCACCGTTTTTGTTCTTTCCTGTCAAGACGGCTGTACCTTATCTGATACCATTAACCACTATCTCTCTTTTTGTTCTTGGGTGGTTAGTAGCCAAGGAGACAAGGGAGAATCCGATTGCTTTGTCTATTAAATCTGCAATAATTGGTCTATCCGCTTTCACCATAACATATTTAATAACCAAAAGCTTCCCTATTTAAATGATGGATAGGCACATTATATGTGGTGGTGGGAGGTTAGGTTCTAGAATTGCTGCTTTATTTCAGAAGAGTAAGGTGGACTATGTTGTTGTAGAGAGGGACATGAAAGTGTTCCAATCATTAAAGGAGCTTGGTCATCCTGTTGTTAGAGGGGATGCTCTGCAGGAGGAATCTCTTATCAGGGCTGGCGTGAAGGACGCTAAGTGGGTTATAGCAACACTTCGTTCTGATGCAGACAATCTTTACATTGTGTTTAAAGCTAAGGAGCTTAATCCTGCTGTTAAAACTGCTGTTAGAGTCGGTGATGAAGAATCTTTAGAGAGTTTCTATAAGGCAGGTGTTGATCTTATTGTTATGCCAGAGATTGTCAGCGGTACTCACCTTGCAAAAACAATACTTCAGACAGATAAAATAGAGAGTGTTGAGAATGTCATAAGAAACATATACCGTGGTGGTTCTGATGATAAATCCAAGTCAGCTTAAGAAACTGGCGAAGATGCTGAACACAAAAGAGATGGATGTGAAGAAGGTAATCTTTGCCATGAGAGATGGGTCAAGGAAGGTAATAGACAATCCTAGTGTCTCAAGTGTTGATCTTATGGGGCAAAGAATGTACCAGGTTATTGGTGATCTAAAGGATGAAGTGTCTGATGAAGACATACAACTTGTCATGGAGAAATCTGGATGTGATGAAGAAACTGCAAGAAAAGCGTTATTAGAAGCTAAGGGAGACATAGCACGTGCTATTTTAATTGTTAGGGGGTGAGAGGATGATAGACGTAATCTGCCATGCTACTGTTAAAATAGAAGACCCTTCTGGGATCATTATTGTAACTGACCCATACCAGGGTGATAAGTGTGGGGGTAAACTATCCGGAATAAAAGCAGATAAAATACTTGTGTCTCATGAACATTACGACCATTTTGATAAAGCAGCTATATCTTCTGTGTCTAGGGAAGGTACGATCGTCATTGGGCCGGGCAGTGTGTCCTCTGTTGCTAGCAAGGTTGTAAAGCCTGGAGACGAAATAGAAGTTTCCGGAATAAAGATCAAAGCTGTTTATGCATACAACAGGAACAAATTCAGACCAGATGGCAAACCTTTCCACCCAAAAGATGATAACTATTTAGGATATGTTATAACCTTAACTGATGGCACAAGAGTTTACTTTGCTGGCGATACTGACGTCATCCCTGAGATGAAAGAATTAGGTAATATAACAGTGGCATTGCTTCCTATGTCAGGGACTTATGTTATGGATCCAGAAGAGGCAATTGAAGCTGCGTTGATCATAAAGCCAAAAGTAGTTATACCCATGCACGAGTTTAATCAGGATAAATCAAAGTTTGTTGAGCAAGCTAAGCAAAGAGGTTTGAATGCTGCGTTGTCTTATTAGCTTGTATATCAGAAACTTTTTAAACGTAATTTTCTTTTATTCTTTTGTGCCCCGATAGTCTAGTGGCCTAGGATGCGGGACTGTCGATCCCGCGACCCGGGTTCAAATCCCGGTCGGGGCGTCATCAACCTTACACAGTTATTATGAGTAAAACTTTAATACCTACTACCCTGTAGAAGTTTCATGCTAATAGGTATTGTTGGTAAAGCAAATGTTGGGAAATCAACTTTTTTTAAGGCAGCTACACTCTCAGACGTACTTATAGCTAATTACCCCTTTGCTACTATAGAACCAAATGAAGGTATAGGCTATGTTAGACATGAGTGCGCAGAAAAATTTTTTGGCGTGAAGTGCAACCCTCGTTACGGCTACTGTTTAGACGGTAACAGATTCATTCCTGTTAAACTGCTTGATGTTGCTGGGTTAGTACCTGGTGCTCATCTAGGAAAAGGACTTGGTAATCAATTTTTGAATGACTTGGCACCAGCAGACATTTTGATTCATGTTGTCGATGCTTCAGGCTCTACAAACGAGAAAGGAGAACCTGTTGAGCCAGGAACAAGAGATCCTGTGGATGATGTCTTATTTCTTGAGCATGAGCTAGATATGTGGTATTATTCCATCATGAAGAAGGTTTGGTCGAAACTCACTAGGATGATTGAGATGGAACATGCAGAACCTGAAAAAAAGATATACGAACAGTTCTCTGGTTTAAAGATTAAAGTAGACCATGTGAAAAAAGCTTTACAATCTGTAGACAAGCCTATTAGGGAATGGACTGATGATGACTTGCTGTCTTTTGCTTCGATTCTAAGAAGAGTATCAAAGCCAATAATTATTGCTGCTAACAAGTGTGATCTGCCTACTGCAAAAGATAACATCGAATCTATGAGGAAGAGGTTTCCTGACCATGTTATAATCCCTGTTTCTGCAGAGTCAGAGTTAGCACTTAAAGAAGCGTCTAGAAAGGGTTTAATTGATTACATACCTGGTGATCCTGATTTTAAGATCGTAAAGCCAACTGAACTCAGCGATAAGCAGATGAAGGCTCTTGATTTTATAAAGAAAAATGTGCTTGCGGTTTATAGTTCTACTGGTGTCCAACAATGTTTAGACACTGCTGTGTTTGATATTCTCAAATACATTGTTGTTTTCCCTGGTGGAATGCACAAATTAGAAGACTCCGAAGGTAGGATCTTACCGGACGCGTTTTTGATGCCTCCTGGATCAACGGTTATAGACTTTGCTGCTAAGATTCACCAAGATTTTGTTGAGAAGTTTATAAAAGCTTACGATGTGAAGACAAAAAAGCCAGTTGGTAAGGACCATCCACTTAAGGATGGTGATGTTATAGAGTTCGTTATACGGAAGTAATAAGCTTTTTAAGGTACAACATTTTTATTATAATTATGTTCTTCCATCACCACATCATTGGCCAAAAAACATTAGCGAGGAGAGAAATATACCTTGTTAACTCGCTTAGGTCCTTTGCCTTGAGCTTAGTTGGGTTATTTATCCCTGTTTATCTTTTGAATGTTGGTTTCTCACTGTTTTATGTGCTCTTCTTTTTAGTAGTCTCGTCTTTAACTGTTGTATTAAGTGGTGTTGGTGTTGCTTACCTTTCTGCAAACATAGGATTTAAAAGGACAATAATGATAAGTAGCATCTTTTCTGTGTTGGAGCTTGTGGGATTAGTGTTTATCGAACCATTTATGCTAATTCCTCTCGCTGTACTCGATGGATTGTCTGTTGTCTTCTTCTGGACGCCCCTCTCTGCTATGTTTGCTGTAGCTAGTGATCCAAAGAAGGAGGCAGAGCAGACAAGTTATCTACTCATTTTACCAAGTTTGCTATCCTCTGCTGCTCCATTTATTGGTGGTGTGATAATAACCTTGCTAGGGTTTGATTTACTTTACATGATTGCTGTATTGATTTTGATAGCTGGAACTTCTATTATGTTCATCGGGAAGGATTACAAAGAGAGACAACCTAAGTTAAAATTTGTGTGGTCTAGAAAGACTGTTAGGTTTGCTCCGTATTTCTTTCTCCAAGGGATAATGTTTAGATCCTTAAGTGTGCTAGTACCACTTTATTTTTATTTGATGGTCTTGAATTATGAGGACTTAGGTTCATTGGGAACTCTTATGTCTGTTGGTGGAGTGTTGTTTAGTTACATAGTTGGCAAGCTTTCGGATAGGTTAGGTTATGCTAAGGTTGTTAAAGTTGGAGCTGTGGTCATAGCTGGATTGTGGTTCTTGTTGACAATAGCTTCTGCATCGATAGATGTTGCTCTGGTGTCTTCATTGTTAAGTACAGTGTTTGTTATGAACTCTATCCCTGTGTTTGCTGTTGTTTCCAAACATCCAGGGAAACATCCAGCGGAGTTTATGGCTTTTAGGAGTATGATGATTAACTTAGGTAAGTTAACAGCTGTCCTCTACTTGGTGTTCACAGGCAATTTTAGGCATTTGTTCATCCTGTCTGCTATAGTTTCATTGTTATTCCTCGCATTTAAAGAGTAATGTATTTAAAATAAGGATTTTATTGCATTCTTAAGCTCCCGTCGTCTAGTCCGGTCAAGGATACGAGCCTCTCGAGCTCGGGACCCGGGTTCAAATCCCGGCGGGAGCACTAGTAATTCATAAGGTTTTTAAATAGCAGTTTGCACTTATGGTTATGCAGCATGAATTTAGAAAGGATTACTTCACAGATATTTGGGTACTGTACGCTCCGGCTAAGCAGTACTCTCCGTCTAAATTGAAGATTGTTTCAGACAAGGATTGTTATTTATGTGGAAAGGAGAAGGTGATAGATAATCCTTATCCTTGTGTCCATCCTTCTAAATTTAAGATAGAAGGTAAAGGATCTTTGTACACTACAGCCACAGGCCATGGTTATGATGAAATAATAATCATAACTCCTGAGCATGGTGTTGCGTTTCATGATTTGTCTGTGGATGATATCGTTGATGTGTTTAGGATGTTTATAGATCGCCAAAACGTTCTGAAGAGAAGAGAGAGAATAGAACATGTTTTGTTTTTGCTGAACAATGGCCCTCTTGTTAGTAATGTTAACCACGCCCATGTTAACGTTGTAGCCTTTCCGAAGGTCCCTGCGGACCTTGCTAGAGAGTTAAATGGCTACGATAAATACTTTAAGAAGAATAGTGAGTGTGTGTTCTGCAAGATCATTCACGATGAGAATAAGAAGTCGAGATTTATAAAAGGTAACTCTGAATTCGTTTCTATAGCACCTTACGCTTCAAGGTATCCTTTTGAGTTTTGGATACTGCCTAAGAAGCATGTCAAGCGTCTGTCCGATCTTAATGATCAGTCCCTGTTTTATCTTTCTGAGATGTTAAAATCTTTACTTGTAAAGCTTAACAAGCGTGTGCCTGAAATCTCTTACTCGATTGTTGTGCACGAGGCTCCAACTGCTCAGGAGATGAGAGACTTCCATATGCATGTAGAGGTACGTCCTGTTATGATTAACACTTATAATGTTGATGGAACATATGTTAATCATGTGCTTCCTGAAAAAGCAGCTGATGTTCTTAGATAGTTTTTTAAATGTAAAATTTTAATATAGTCCAGCCCCGGTAGCCTAGCCTGGATAAGGCGACAGCCTCCTAAGCTGTAGATCCCGGGTTCAAATCCCGGCCGGGGCACTCTAGTTACGGAATAGCAACTAGATCAAATTTTCCAGTTCTCCTTAGACAAAACTTTATTATGAAAACC
>Ga0164318_10000945_pt1 | contig 24387 bp, 29 predicted proteins | sample GuaBasSedimGuay9_FD_113734 | JGI IMG/M metagenome (GOLD analysis project Ga0164318, IMG submission 113734) | Subseafloor sediment microbial communities from Guaymas Basin, Gulf of California, Mexico - Guay9, Core 4571-4, 0-3 cm | ecosystem: Environmental > Aquatic > Marine > Hydrothermal vents...
AAGTTGTACAATATTGTTCACAAGATGAGGAACAACCTGTTTGTTCAAAACCTTCACAAGAAGAGGCACAACCGGGGGACTTCCAAGTTTTAGCTTGAATTTCTAATCTATCAGGTTCATCAGTTGATCCTGGTATATGTCTAATTGCTTCAATTTCAGCAGGAACATCTACTAAATTATCAAAATCTAAAGTAATTGTATCATTAATTTGTAATTCTGATTGATCTAAAAAAGCATTAAATTTTATTCTTTGCCTTGGATAAGCCCAACGCCTTAAAAAAAATTGAGCTAAAGAAAATGCCGACCAATGGCTTTTATGTACCCAAAAATTTAAACTCTTCTCTCTTGCTCCATATAGGCTTATTGAATTAGAATCTTCTAGTTCAAGTTTTTTAGCCTTACCATCTTCAAAATAAGATACATAAAGCTTATTATAAAATTCTCCTGCTTCAATATTCTCTATTGAACTAAGTTCCCTTGTAGTATCTGAAATTGTCTTAACTGATGCACTTAAAGCATTTTGCATATAATGAAAAAACAACTTTCCATCTACAAATTTTAAAGAAATTCTTGATTGAAAAGCCACATCGAAAAGTAAATTAAAATCTATTTTTCTCTTGAGGTCTAGTCCAATTTTAAGCCAAGAAAGTGAAGCTATTGTAGCCGCTTCACTTGTTGTATCAAAATCAGCAGGATAACTGAGCCCTAATTCTTGGGCAATATAAACAAGAATAGTGACAGGGTTTTCATAATTAACACCTGTTCCTGTTATGTATAAATTATTTTCAGAGTAAGGAGATTGACTAAAATTTTTAGGATCAAAGGGTAAAGTTAGAGAAGTTACATTATGTCCTAGACTTCCTGCCCAGGTGGAATCATCTAAATTCAAGGTCATCAAAGAATCTTCAAGACGTACAAACGTATCAACTGCTTTTTTTCCTGCTACAAAGATTGAGCCTTTTAATTCTATTTTTTCTATATTAATTGAAGGAGCATTGTTAATAATCCATGTGTATTCTTCTAAATACTCATATACTTCCTCACCAGCTTCATGTACTATTTGCTCTGTGAATATTTCAAAATAAGTATTTGCTTGTATGCCTAGAACACTAGTTGCAGGGATAAAAGCATAAATATTTGGACTTGTAAAATTAACTATAGTTTTTATAAAATTTTGTTGCCCTATATAAAATTTTATTTTCTTACCTATCCAATTAGGGCCATTTGGTGCAAGGTTTGCAATAAAAGTATTAATAGTCGTACCTGTTGCAATTGTTTTTCCTGTTGCAGTGACTCTGCCTCGTTGAGTTAGTGCAAGCTTACCCCCCACAAAACTACCTCGAATATATTCAGAACCCAACATTAAATCTAAAGGGGTGTTTTGTTCAAACTCTTTTGAATCATTGACCGCCGCCTCAACTGAATTCCAGCGCATTCTAGTAGTTAGAGCCGTTCTTTTTGATGCAGTTACTTGTACCGCACCTGCGGAATGTTCAACACGCCCAACAATTAAAGGTAAAATTGAGCCTTCAGCTTCCGTTGAGATACTTGGAAAGATAGTTTTATTTGCAACATCGCCTAAACGCTCTTGAAAGTTTGTTTGATAATCTTCAATTATAAAAGTTGCTAATGGGGGGTCTTCTTTTCTTATAATCTCTCTTAATGTTCCCTTACCTATTATGAAAGCGTCAGCAAGGAGCAAGCCAGAAAAGAATTGATAAATAGTCACAGGGATTTTATAAGTTGCTTGATTGTTCATATAGCTTAAAATTGTAAAATCAGAATCTATAATTACTATATCAGAACTCTCTTGTCTCCCTACATTTTCCCTAATTTGTGAAAATATAGATCCCCAAGAATTTATTAATTCTGGTTCTGTAATTACTGGGACTGTTAAAACTCTGTCCGAATAATATTTAGTTCCTATAGCCCCCCCAAATTCAATTTTTATATAATTCAGGGGTTTTAAACCACTTATTTTATTCTTTTCTGCTATTGCGTTTGCTGTCAATGTTCTCATTTTTTAGCTTTCTATTTCTATCTCTAAGCTTAAATTGTAAAAGCCTGCACTTCTTATAGAAGATGTGTAAGTGTTTCCTGAAATATTAAAATTTTCCTCTACTAATAAGTTATCTGTAAATTCTTCAAAGTTTAATTCACCCACTAAAAATCTAGCTGTCCAAATTTTTCCCTTGTGATCTGTTAGAGTAAAATCATTTGTATTAATAGTAGCAAAAGCAGTCTCCATTTGTGTTTTTTCATCTTCATTTAAACCTTCCCAGCTTAAAGAAATCTGTTTTATGGAGAATCCTTTTTGATATCTATACAAAACCCCTGCTGCACTTCTTCCGAAAGTAACAAAGCTATTTATTTTCTTTATATTACCCCATTTAGGGTTTGAAAAGAAATAATTAACTGTTGAATAATTAAAAGTTATCATTTTATTTCCTTAGTGCGCTGGTTGTAAGCTCTTAAATGTTTTTATTCTTGCTGGCTCTTTATTTTCTTTCTGTGTCTTTATTTTTTTGTTCATTTCTGTTAAAAGCTTATTAGTTTTTTTTTGCTCTTGTAAACTTGCTTGATATTGTTTTTTATATATTGCAACTTGTTCAGGGGTTCTTTTACCCTCTTTTTCTAACCTATCAAACTCAGCTAATTTTTTATCTGCTTTTATTGGAACTCTTATCTTTTCTATTTCCTCCGCCCTTGCCCAAGCTTGTACCGCTTGAGAGGTTAGGTTCTGAGACATGGGGCTAGTTTTTCGTTTGCTTCTTATACCCTCTTGCTTTTTGTCTCTCCATGTTCTTATTTCTGCTAATTCTTTTTTATAACCGCTTTTTTGCTTTGAGGCTTTAAGTCTTCGACCTAAATTTAACTCCACCGCCTGCTGGGTCAAGTCCAAAGAAGTCATTTTTGCTTTTTCGCCTGGTAAAGCTTCATAAACTTTTGCTAGACCATATAGAATATTCTCCACAATTAGTGAAAAAGCTTTTGTAATACTCGTTCCTATACCTAGAAAAACATACTTTATTTCTAAACCCATTTTTTTAAATAAATAAGCTATTTCAAAAGCAATAATTTTAAGATCCCCAAAGGAGTTGCCTAAAATTTCTTTAAAATTATAAAAAATGGCTGCTACTTGTAAAACTATAGCTTTCAGCCTAAAGAAATTTGCAATTACAAAAGTGCCTAAAATCTTTCCTAACTTCTGCATATCATCAGTAAAGCCCATAATTTCTGGTCTAGTGTCATAAAAGCCTTTAAAAGCTTCTGCTAGCCCCTGACCAAACTGTATACTCTTAACGCGCCCATAAGCTACCATCCGATCCCATGCGAAAGCCGTGGTATTTTTCATTTTTAAAACAGCCGCAGTAAAATTACCTGTTTCACTGCTTACCTTGTTTTGTATTTCTTCATATTTCTTCATTTGATTACCTGTTAAGCCTAATGCACCAGTTAAGGCTCTAACATTACCAAAAAGCTGTGTCATCTGTTGAGTGTTACCCTTTGTAGCTGTATAAACATATTTTAGATAGTTTACTAAACCTTTTGCTTTTAGTGCCTGCAAATTAAAAGATATTCCTAAATCTTTAGCTACTCTTACCGCTTTTAATGAAGGGTTTAGTATTGAAATTAATACTTGTCTTAATGCTACTATAGTTGCGTTAGTTTTTCCACCCGTCATAGTTAAACTCGCAGTAGCCGCGCCAATTTCATCAAAACCAATTCCTAGTTGGGCGGCAATTGGTGCAATACGTCCCATTTCTGGGGCTAACTCTGCAAAAGTTGTTTTCCCATACTTTATAGTATTAAAAAATATTTCTGCGGCTTTCTGGGCTTGTTTTAGCTTAGTAGTTCCTAAACTTTTCTTATAGGCATTAATTACTGAGGTCAAACCATCAACGGCTGTAGCTACATCTGTAGCACTTGCAAGAGCTATATCTTGAGCCAGAGCTAAAAATTTAATAGCATCTTTTGCTTTTACACTCGCTGAAATAGCATCATATAAACCTTTTGTCAAGGGTTCAGTAGCCCCACCCCCCCTGAGCATAAGTTTTAAAACTTCATTAGACATCCCTTTGAATTCTTCTTTAGTTTGATTTGTTAATGTCCAGACCTGCTTCATCCCTTTTTCAAATTTCATAAATTCCTTGAGAGAATGAACAGAAAAACCAGCAACCGCTGCTATTGCTATAGAAGAAGCTTGAGCGACACTATTTGCTATCTTTTTTGAAGCTTGGCTAATTTTATTTATACTCTTTTTTGCTGCTGAAGAAGCACTTCTTGAAGCATCGCGCCAACGATTACCAAAATTCTGTGCTGCTCTTGAAGTAATATTAGAGGCTTTTTTTGTTGCTTGTACTAAGTCTGTAGTTTTCCCAGTAAAATTTACTTTTAATTCGTTTTTATATATCATGATTGCCTGTTTTATTTTCAAAAGTTATTAGCTCAAATGCTAGATACTTCAACTGTTCATTATATTCAAGGGTTTTAAAAAGAAAACCCCAACGCGCCTCAGAGGAAAGAATGAAAAATTCTAAAGTTAAAGAATCCTTATTTTTTAACTTTTTTTTTCCTTTTCTAAATCTTCTAATATATCAACTTCAGTCACAGCTTTTATAATTTGAAACAAATGTACAGGAAGAAAGCCAAAATCTTGAAGTTCTTGTGTTATCTTGTCTAAGGATTCTAAATAATTGTCTTTATCAAGAAATGTTTCAAATGTTATTTCACTACTAGATTCAAGAGCCTTATGGGTAAGGGCTATATTTAGTCTTTGTTCATATTTAGACTTCTCTTTTATATAAATTTTATCTTTTGTATTATATTCTTTTAAAAATTGTTTTGTATTTGGGTCTTTGACTAGTTTTCCTTTTTCTTTAATGAAACCAGAAAAAGGTGGTATAGGTTCTGTTAATTTACAAGATAAATCTTCTTGAAAACCTAAAGGCAAAGGACTCAAGGATAACTCAAGAGAACGGGAGCCAAACTTCAAAGATACATCAACAGTATACTTTAAATTTTCTATGTTATTTATTTTCATTTTAACCTCTTATTAAAATTATATTAAACTTTTGCGAATGTTGGGGTTATTTCAAAATCAGTAAATTCAAAAGCTAGTTCATTACTTTCAGAATTTTCCGTATGGCTTGTTTTAGTTAATTTTAGAAAATTAAAGGTTATTTTTTCATTTGCTTCAGTGCTTAACTCAGTATATTCTAAAACCATTTTTATGGTGTATATTTTATCATTCCAAGTGCTGATCCAACCAGACGCTGCACCTATATTTTGTAATGCTTCAAATAATGTAGGATTACCATCACTTGTTTGTTTTAGATATTGTATATGGTGTATACTAAAAGAACCTGTGACCGCTTCTTGATCTGCTTTTGTCATATCATATAATTGTCCCCGCGCTTTTATTTGGTTGATATTATCTGTAATATCAAACTTTAGATCACCTCGTTCAGCGGCTAGTGTTATTTTTTGACCTACATTGTCCTCTATTGTTACAACAGCATCTTGCATATTCTTTACAACTGCCATTTTTTACTCCTATTCTGTTATATCTGCAAAAAAATCTAAAGTAATAACTCTATAGCTTATTGTCTTTTCCACTTTTTTTTGGTTCTCTTGGTTTTCTAAGGCTATTATTTCTGCCTCTTGTATTTTTAAAGCCACAGGGGTTTTATTTATTGTACTATTTTGGAAAAGCCTTAAAAACTTATCCACTAATTGATCCAAAATATATATATTACTCAAATCTGTTGAGAAGATAGAAAAAGAAAAAGTCCCTTCATATCTTCTATAAACCCCCCTGTCTGCTATTTTTCTAAAAGTTAAAACATGAATATTAGCCCAAAAATCACTAGAAGGTTCTTGATGAGATTCTTGCCAATATATTTTTGTCTCATTCCAATTCTTAGATATTGCTTGAAAAAGAGCCTTTTTAATTTGAGTAATTTCCTGATTCATTTTAGTTTTAAAACCTTTCTTGATAACTCTTTCAATGACACTCTGACCATGCCTAAAGGAGCTTGTTTTGAATGTCCAAATTCAAGATATACAGTATAATGAACACGATTATAAACAGACCAACCACCTTCTGACAGGGGTCTTATATACCAGCCAGCCCTTGATTGACCTAAGTCGACTGGGTTGCGTAATTTTACCATCCTTTTGAATTTAAAAGCCAGTTCCGCAAGAATCTTTTCTTTATTTTGCTTCGTTTTTTGTAAAAATTTATCTAGGTTTTTTTGAAACTCCTTTATATTTGTTTCTAATTTTATCATTATATAACTCTTACAAAAGCTTTTAAAATTCCTTGGGTTTTAATAATTTCAACAACAAGCCAGATGTTATCTATAATATCATTTTTCTTGATCTCAGCATCTTCTGAGTTAATAAAAATTGCTGTTTCAGCAATTTTTATTAAGTTTGGAAAAAGGCGTAAGTCTTTTTCTGTAATAGAAGCAGGAACAATAGTTATTGATATTATTGTCTCTGTTTTTGTTTTATTTCCTGTCTTTAAATTAATAGTTTCACTTGTTAGGAGCTTTAAAGTTCTTTCTTCTCCAAAATCTTGATCAAAAATATTAAAGTCATCAGTTAGCCAGGTCATTTTTTAATCCTGTCTGATTCTATAATTTCTAAATATTCAAGAATCCTTGAATATTTAAAATTTACTGATATATTTAAAACGTGCCTGCTGGGGTTCTTTTGGTTTTCTATAAATTCTTTATAAAAAAAGTCCAAGTCTTTAAGATAATCTAGTTTTATATTTTGTTCACAAATTCTTCCTCTTGACTTAATTCTTTTGAGGCATATTTTAGGTTCTGTCATTATATAAAAATAGATTGGTTTTGGTAAAGACACCTCATATTTATTTGATATAATTTTGAGCATTTCAAAACGTTTAGTATCTAAAAAACCTTGTTTGTGTAGGGTTTGAGTAAAAACCCTAGTTAAACCAAAATCTGTCAGAATATTATCTTTTTTGCTTTCTTGAAGCCCCTGATAATAAGCATCTTCCATGAAGACCTGTAAATGCATACCCCATTTTTCAGGTTCTTTATAGTATAAATCTAGTAAGGGGTTAGTTTCAACAGGTTCATCAAGAATAAAATAATCAGGTCTTTCTTTTTTTAGAAAATTTAGTAATGTACTTTTTCCTGAACCAATATTACCTATTATTCTTATTATATTAGGCTGTTTGAAATGCATATACATATACCTTATCCACAACGCTTGCATCTATATATAGATAACCATCATCTTGATTATATATTGACTTAGGGAAATACCCTTTAATCACTACTTGATTAGTTGCTGAGCCATCTGCTAGGGTAAAAGAAAGATCAGCTATTTCTAAGTTATCAATATCACTTGTTGAAATAGTTACTATATTTACCCCAGCCTCAATATTTCTAAAACTTAACAGGGTTTTGCCATCATTCTTTACTTTTAGCCCATCCGCAGGGATTAATGTGTCAACTATAGTAGTCCCTAAAGCCCCCCTACTAAGTACATTTACATCAATTTCTGTTCTTGCCATTATTCAAATCTCCAAATAGTTTCCTCTTGACAGGAAATGTTAGCTAATAAATCGGTACACCAGCTTATAGTTTCTCTTAATGACTTCAAGTGTTCCGCATGTTTTACTAAATATTCGCCTATTTTATAACTTGGTTTTGGGTCCACTAAAACCGCAGTAAGTGCAGTTTTAGCTTGTTCTAAAATAATATTAATTTCTTCCTCAGTCATTTTTTAACTCCCAGAAGAAAATTAAGCATTACTTTTTATTACATATTTATTATCTTTTGCAAAAACCCAGCCCCACTCGCGAACTTTGTAAGAGAATTTAATATCTCTTTGGAACTGCAATAGATTATTTGTAGGCAGCTGAAAAACTTGCAAAGGAAACACTTCTTTATATCTAAATTGTTTTGGAAAATCCCCATATAACCAGCTCGTAGCATTTCCGTTATATGTTTCAACATATCGGCTACTAATTACTTGTGCCGCATCAAGAGGATTTGCGCTTTTAGTTTCAGTTTTTGCTGTGTCTGTAACTGTAACAATTTCAGTGGCATTCATAATCCTACGAGCTGTAAATTTTAAAGCTGAAGGAACCAAGAGAATAGGTTTTTGAGACATAAAAGCAATTTTATTGTTTTGTTCATCTGTCATTGCATCAAGACCTTCATTTTCAGCCTTTTCAATAGCTGTCCAGTCAATTAACTCATTTGATGCAACCAAATAAGGAGAAGCACCATAAAGAGCAGTAGCAACGCCTAAAGGGTAATAACAAGTATGTGCACCACAAATACCACTAATAATATTTTGTTCTTTTCTCATTGCTAAATTTTGAGCAATATCTTGAACATATTCAAGTAATTGTCCAGTACGATCAAAAAGAATTGCTTCTTCTGTTACATGAACAATACCACCACGCTTTTTTTGATCCCCTGTTGTTACATATTTACTATTAATACCATATTCAGGATAGTCTACACCTTCTTCAACTTCATCACCGTCAGGCATGGCAGTGAAGCCAGCAATTCTTTCATCTTTCTGATTACTTTTGTATACTTTGGTTAAGGTATTGCCTATCTTCGCCTGATCATTATAAGCATCTATTAATTCATTTCCTAGAACAACTCCTATTATATTGCTAAGTGCTGAACTTCTTACATCTGCTTCTTGTATTTCTTTTTGGTTTAAAAAACCTTCTTTTTTTGACAAAAAGGTCATAGTTTCAGAAGGATCTCCAACTATACTCTCCCAGAGACCTTTTAGGGAAATGTCACTTAATTTTATTTTATCTTTTTTAAAAGCTCTGGAAATTTTAGCCTGTACAGCCTTGACCCCTTCACTTTCCATTAGTTTTTTTATTGATCCATACATTTATTTTTATCCCTTTATTAAGCTTTGATCCAGCTAGTTATATAAATTATATCCCCTGTGGTAACTGCATAAGTAGATGCCCCATCAGCAATTTGAATTTTTCCAAGATCCCCACCAGACAGAGTAGTAACAATGGCATCGCTTTTTACATCTACACCAGAACGTAATACATTAACCAGAAAACCATCTGGAGCAATACCAAATCCAGTATCAATTTTAGCAAGACCCGCTGTGGCATCATCACTAACAGCAGTGTAAGAAGTCACAAAAAAATTATTTAAGCCAAAAAGCCCGAAAGTATTATTTTCAATCTCTTCAATTATTTGATCTGATGTCATTAAGCTTTGTGAAAGACGAGGAAAGATTTCAAGGTATACAGTTGTTGTATTACTAGAATATCTTTTTGTAACCTTTCCTATTGCTAGATCATGAGAAGCCACAGCAACTACTTTTTGATCTTCTAAGTTATCTCCTGTCGCTTTTGCTAGACCAACTAAATCACCTACTTCAAAAGTTGCAGAAGCACATTCCATTTCTACAATCCCAGAAGTTTCAATAGCTACCTCGTCAGTCTTTCCTGCTTCGCTTTGATCACCTGCCACACCAGCAAAAACTTTTGTGAAACTCCTTTGAGTTGTTTCTAAGTCAGTATCCCAAGTATAATCGCTTGCGGCTCTTACATCATCAGCATTAAGAAAAGTAAAATCCCCTATTTCGAGGATCTGTGCAGAATCTACTGCAAAAATCTTTTGTTTAGGTTCTTCTTTTCTGTGTCTCATATTATTAGACATTTTTTATCCCCTTATTTCTTCCATAATATCTTCAATACCTTGATTATTTTCTTGAACAGTTCCTTGACTGCTTTTAATTATATTATTTACAGTACTTTCAAGAATCCCCTTTCTATCTTTAATTAATGCATCAATTGCTTTTTCATCTGCTGCATTTGATAGTTGTTCTTTAAAAAGTTCAGTTATTGCTTTTTCAGGCATCTTAGATTCTTGTAATTTTCTAATTACCAAGTTATTCTGTTCTAATTTTCGAACTTCTTCGCGCGCTTCCTCTAAGATTCTCTTAGATTCTAATCTTTCTTTTTCTAAGCTTTCGGTTAGATTTTTAATTTGTTTATCCTGCTTTTCTAAGCTTTCTTGTATTTCTTTAACTTCTGTCTCATTCATATAATTATCCTCTGTTTCAATAGATTCAAACAAACCTTTAACTGTTGCAGGGTCTGTCACTAGATCAACTGACTTTCCTTTTAAAAAGCTCTCTATAATTTCTTTTTTTCCTTCTCTTCTATATTTCACAGTAGCATCTACCGAAAAACCTGCCAGCTCTGGCATTCTTTCAGCAAGGTCAAAAATAAAAGAAGCTTCTTTTTCTAGTACATTTAGAGTACCTTTTACCCTGTTTTCTTTCACAAATAAATTTGTGAATTTACCTATTAGTTCTTTTTTAGGGTTTCTGTCTTTAGAACTATGTACATAAAAGGCAGGAGAGCCTTCTAAGACAGTAACCGCGGATTTCAATGCTCTATTTGTATACTCTCTATTGTTTTTAGAAAAATCTCCTAGTAGTGAAATATTCCTAATTTGTTTATTTTCTCTATCAATATCCTTGATTTCCAGGGAACTAAGAGCCGATTCATTTAGTACTTTTATATTATAAGGCATTTTTTTAACCTTTAAAAAAATTTTATATTATAACACTTTCTTACTATAATATAAACTAAAATTATACTTTTAACAATATATTTTTATAAAATATATTAATATATTAATACTAATAACTCTTGAGACAGTTATTATATGAGCCTTAGAAGGATTAAAAATTTATTCTCTAACCCTAAAAACCGCCCCATATTCCTCTAAAAAAAGAAATAAAAACTTTTTAAATCCTTGCTTTAGATAATAAGGAAAAACTAAATCGAGAAAAACCCCTTCTTTAACTCCTACTAATTTTTCAAGTACCTGTTTCTCTTTTAAAACTTTCCGCCAAGCTAAACCAATTTTTTTAGGTAATTTAAAGCTTGTTTTAGAAACCCAACCAATATTTTTATTTTCAAACCTATCATATATTATATATTTCACTATTTATAACCTTTAATCAAAATAATCATTATAAAAGAGATTCCTAAAAGCTTGTAACACATCAGGAGAGTCTTTTAAAAATTCCTCAGCAACTTCATGATGCTTAAAAAAGTCCGCCAAATTCTCATCTGGGTTAGTTCTAGCATAATGTGAAATAAACTTCTTATCTTTTGTCTTAAAAGATGACCCCCTCAGAGAGGTATTTAATTGGATTGAATTTTTAACCCCATCCACGTCCTCTAAAGTTAGCATATTCTCAAAAAAATGACCTGCAAGTTTAAAATAATCCCTTAAAAACCTTTCTTTATATTTATAAAAATCAGGGTTTCTCTTTTTATCAAAACCCATAACTAATGCTTCTGTATAAGTCTGTTTACTATGTGCATTTTCATGTACAAAAGTATTCCAGAATGCTTCTATATCTAAAGAATTATCCTCTAGAAAAGTTTTGTATATGGTTGTTTCCCCTTTTGTCAAAAACTTTTCTCCCTCTTCAGCAAGATAGGAATTATTCTGTATACAAAAACCTGAAGCATTAGCTAGATCACCCCGCTCCTCTAATTCTGTATTATAAGCTTTTAAATGTAAGCTACTAATATATTTAGTATTTTCAAAAACCCTCCTTTTCAATTTTTCGGGTGCTCTTTTATATTTTAAGAGTCTTTTATGTATCTTTTCAAGATCAACTTTTAAAAAATTGGGATCCACAGCAATTGGGCGTCCTATTAATTTTTCTAATTTTTTTCTGGTCTTTTCCTTGTCTAAAAATTGCTCATAGGTCTCTAAACTTTCAAAGATCCTTTTTAAGGCATCTTCTTGATACAGTTTTGGTTTTGTTTTCTCTATATCTGCCTTAAATTTTTTTTGATAATCCTTAAATTCCTTTTTTGTTAAGGGTTTTCTATTATATTCTTCTACGGGTACATAGTCTGAAAAAAAAGGTATTTTTTTCGTTACTATTAACAACTTCTCTTGCTCTAACAACTTCTCTTGTAATAATAACTTTTCTTGTAATAAGAGCTTTTTTTGAGTTACCCCATAGCTAGCATCATCAATTTTTTCCTTGATAACCTCAATCTTTTTCTTGATAACCTCAATTTTTTTCTTAGTGGTTTCTGGTTCTGGTTCTGGTTCTGGTTCTGGTTCTGGTTCTGGTTCTGGTTCTGGTTCTGGTTTAGGTTCTGGTTCTGGTTCTGGTTTAGGTTTAGGTTTAGGTTTAGGTTTAGGTTTAGGTTTAGGTTTAGAATCTAGAAAATCTTTTATTGTTCCGCTTTGACCTGAAAGATTAACATTCTTAATCTTTAATTTCCAAGTGCCTTTTTTCCAAGCGTCATAGTTTTTTCCTAGTGTCTTTTTTGCAAAACCATCATTATTATTTTCCATTCTTTGAAGCCACCCAGAAAAATTACTTGTTGTTTTTCCAAACATACTTGCACGGTCTTTTTCATCCCCCCCCCAACCCCTAGAAATCGGCGTGTAAGTACATCTACAAAGTGGGTGTACTGGAATTACTGGGGCTGAGGAAACTCTTGAAGAATGGTTGAATAAAAAACTCCTAATATTATCCCACCAGTAAATTTTGCCGTCATATGCTCCGCAAACTTCACAAGTTCTAGTATCTAATGTTGATGTATATTCAATACCCTGTATATATTTCTTGTTCTTTGAGTAAGAAAGAATAGCTATATCATTTTGAATTCTCTGCCCTTCGGTTCTTATTATCTTTTCTAAGCGTTTAGAGTGTTGAGCCATACGTTTTTTCAAGGGTCTTAAAATTGCCTTATATCCCAAGCCATCTTCAAGACCTTTTTTAAAAGTGTCTTTGAAAAATTTAGCCTCTTTTCCATTTAAGAAGCTATCAACTCTTTGAGTCCATTTTTTTTTATCCTTTGTCCAAGGGCGGTCTAAAAAACTATTTATATCCTCTCTATCAACTTCAAATATCTTAATGTCTAAGCTTTCTTTTACTTCTTTTACTTCTTTTTCTTTTGAATTTTCAATTTTAATAATATATTTAAGTAATTGTTTTTGAATATCCTTTGCATATTTATCATTAGAGCTAAAAAAATCATATATTTGTAGTTTCTGTTCTGCTAATAATAGTTTCCAGTGCTCATAAACATCAATAGCCCCAAGACCATAGTTAATTATTACTTGGTCTAAGGAGTTGAAAAATTTTCTTATTTGCTTCCTGAAATTTCTAATGTATTTATTTTCTCTTTTGATATTCTTGAGGCTTAGATATATTAATTCTTCTGCTAATCTTTGCTCTAATTGAAAAACCTTTTTTTTATTCATCTTGCTCATCTTCATCTTCTTCTTGCTCAATATTAAATTCAGTTTCATTAATCTCTGAATCCATTAAATCTGCATCAACTTGCTCTCTTCGTTGCCATTCTCTTGTAGATATAACCCCAGCTTCATGAAGTATTTTATTTTTTTCTGTATCCTCTTTTGCATTTCTTGAAATCACAGGAGGGAAGGATATAAAACACTCTGGAATATTATCTTCTGTGTATATGTCTGCTTTTATTAATATATACTCCCAAATTCTAGTTATCTCGTTACTAAAAAACTCTTGCCAGTCTTCAATCTCCTTTTCTGCGGGCCCTTCTGAAATCATTGTACTTGAATAACTGCTATTAGAAGAATCCCCCCTAGTCATAAATTCAGGAAAACCTGTTAAGACACTAGCTGCTAAACCTAAATTACGCCCATCCTCTTTAACATCGTTAGCATTAATGTTTGGGGATAAAAATTTATAGTCTATTCCTGAGGTATCTAAAATTGTCCCCCCTTGAGGTATTTTTCTTCTCTTAGATTCTCCATAATTAGTTATCACTGGCGATCTTGAGCTTGTTACTTGATTATTTGCAAAAGTCTTTAGCTTTGTAGGTGTTGAACTCTTATGATCTCTGATCAAAGCAATACTTGATCTTATTCTGTTTAGGAGCATTCTATCATTAAGCCACTGATCCAGCTGTCTACTTTTTTTCAGCAATGGAAATAAAGGGCAAGAACCTCTTAATTCGTTTTCATCTTCTGCGAAAATATGTTGTATATCTTTTGCTTCTATAATTATATACTTTGAATCTTTAATATTATAACTATACCCTGTAATATTTCCGTCCAAATCCTTTATGATTCCTAAGTCTCCAGTATCTTCCCCCCTTATTTTATTTGGCTCTATAAAAATAAAAGTTGGTAAATATATAAAGACTTCCCCATCTCTGAAAAAACGCCTTACTATTTCTTTTAATTTGCGTTTCCAATTATTTTTTTTTGCCCACTCTTTCCAAGTATCTTCTGCCTGTGTTTCTTCTGAGGTTAGCATGAATTTTTTGCCTGTCAAATATTTTACATAATTTCTAACCAGTCCTTTATATGCATAATTAGTAAAATATAAGTACTTAGAAACTGTTCGGATATCTTCAAGTGTTTTCACTGTGAGTATAGTCTCAGTTTTTGCAGTATTTACCAAGGGAATCCAGTCATTATTTTCATTTTCATCAACATAGTTTTGAGATAGATTTCTAGGATAAAAAGGCAACCCCTGTATAGATTCTCTTAACCATTTCCACATAGCTTCTCCCTTAAATATTTTTTTATGTTTGTTGAGCTGTTATTATCTCGCTTTAGAAAACAAATACGAATATCTTTGAATTCACCGAAATCCTCTTTTACATGGTCAGAGCCTAAAACCCAGATTTTAGGTTTTAATTGTCTTACTAATTCCCTAGCATCTTCAGCTCTTAGAGGAATTACTACAGATACAGCTTTTAAATTCTCTAATAACTCAGCCCGCATAGTATAAGACAAAATAGGCTCAAAACCTTTTAATTTTTTCACCGAATTTAAAGTATTTAATCCTACTATAACAGGTTTTCCAAAACTTGTGGCATAATTTAATAATTTTAAATGCCCTAAATGTAGTAAGTCAAAACAGCCAGATACAAAAGTAAAACCTCCAGCAAATTCAGGTAATTTTTGTTTTAACATTCTTAATCCTTAAATAAATTTTGCTTGATCTTGAATCTCATAAGCCTGCTGATTTGGAATAGAGGCGGCAATTTCTGCATAAGTAAGAGCATGGCAAAAATGGTCAGCGTCCGTCTCAGTATAATATGCTTCAACTAAACCCCTTACAACTCTATAACAACGCACTAGGGCTTTTAAATGGCTTTTTAATTCTTGCAAATGTTCACAATTGCTTGATACTAGTATTCTATTTTGATTAAATCTTGTAAAAACCCTATCAAGAAACTCAGTTCTATTTGCTGCAACCTTGTGACTATCCTCATCTATATTTATTGTTTTATCACTTCTTGTATAATAACAATAATAACCTGCTTGCCAATCTTTTACAAGTTCTTTTGATCTTGAAGTTTCTGGTTGTGCATCTATAACATAAGCCGAAGGCTTATAAGTCTGTATTAGTAAGGGTAATTCCTGCCAAGTTGCTCTAAAAGTTTGTTCAACAATTAAACCACAATCTGTATTTTTGCAAAGTACAACATAATGGGGACTAGATATAGAAACATCTATGCCCATAACAAAATTTCCATCCATTTCTACAACATCTACACAACTGTCAAATAATTCCGATGTTAATCTTGAACCTTTCGCCTCATAAGGCAGACCTAGTTTGGAATTATAAAATACTTGCAACAGGGCTTCATCACCTTGTGCTAGTTGCCAGTTTTGCTGTATATTTTTGGCAGTCATAGTTGGAGAATACAATTGACTTAGATGATCTCCCACTAAGCCATTGCCTTTTTGTACTAATTGCCATTCTCCTTTTGCCAGCATATTCAATTTTTGATTATGATTCCATTGCTTTTTGCATTTTTCACAATAGAAAAACCCTTGTTCAAGGTCAAGATTAGTTTCTAAATCTAATGTCTGGGAATGTCTACAAGCTATACATTTTAAAAAATATTTATATTGATCTCTTACTTTATATTCCTTAAAAATTCCTGTGTCTGGAAGTCTAGGAGTAGAAAGACTAAATTCCTGTGTATTTAATGACCCTGTTAATCTTTCACGAGCAAGCGCAACCATCTCTTGTTGCATATCATCTCGCTCATCAAGAATTAGGAATCTCACAGGGATTTCTTTTAGTTTTTCTCTACTTCCTGCACCTCGTAAATATAGAGCTGTTCCTCTTAATACTTTCAAATGCACATTATCTACATTAGCCTCATCTGCAAGAGCTGAGCTTTTAATTATTGTATTGAATCTTGCTTGACTAAAGTCACTAATTGCCCCATCTCGGGGCAGTATATATAAAGAAGGGAAGCCATTCAGAAGTTTTACAATTACAATATTTAACATTGCCTGGGTAAAACCTAATTGACTACCTTTACAAATTAGATGATTTTCTTTGTTGCTTGTAAGCACTCTTTTTAGATATGCATAAGCACCTTGATAAGATAAACCTTGGCTCTTTTTAGCAAAGTCAATGGCATCTTTATATATTATTTTCTTAACTTTTGGCTTTTGATCTTGAAGATATGAGGATAAAAACCTCATATCTTTTCTGCCTTTTTCCCTGTTAATTCTTGCCATCTATGAATTATCACATCACAATAATTTTCATCTTTTTCTATCATTCTGCAATTTCTCTTTAATTCTTCATGTCTTTTAGCATTTTGAGGATAGGGCTTTATTTTTTTGATATCCATTTCTATTATTTTCATGCTTTTACCTCTGCCAGTATTCCTGTTTGACCTTTTTCCATGGTGCCAAGTCTTTCTAATATTATCTCTTCAGGTAAACAAACTATTTCTTTAGAAACAAAGAATCTTGCTTGATCCTTAGAATTAGCAATCACAAGAAAATTTATTTCTTTAATTTGTGTTTGATACAGAAATGTTTTGCCCATTCCTCAGCTCGCTTTCTCTTTTTAGTTCTTGTAATAATTGTTTCACTAAGACTTCTGGGGCATCTGGCATTATTGCCCTATAAATTTGTGCTCCCCGTAGAGCATCTTTTACTATATTTGATATTTCCGCAAAGTCTTCATTAATAACTTTTTGTAATTTTTTTCTGCAAATTGAGGCTACCATAAGACTAATATCAAAATAAGCCTCTGCCCCAGAAACTATTTTTTTCTCAAAACGTAAGACAACTTGGTTTTCCGCCTCTTTAATTTTAAGACTTTTCTGAACTGCCCAATTATTTTTTTTTGCCCAGTGTTTTACTGTAGCAACACCAATATTTAACTGTTTTGCTATTTTATATGTTGCCATACCATTAAGCCAGAGGTCAAAAGCCTCTTTCTGCACTTCAGGAGAGTGTGCCATAATATTTTAAACCTCCCTAAATAAACTCAATCTTTATTTTATAGTCTATCTTTTAAAATTAAAAAAAGCAAAGGTTTAAAAACAAAACTAGCTAAAATTAGCTAAAATTAGCTAAAATTGGCTATTTTTGTTAATATATTTTAATAAAAACACTGTCTTTTTTTTATCCTCTGCTAGTTTTAGCTAATTTTAGCTAGTTTTAGCTAAAATTAGCTCCTTTATTCTTTTACTTATTTTTTAATTGGTAGGACTATATATTTATAGCCCTCCTCTGAAATGATCATCGCAGAATGTCCATCTCTAACTTGTAGTCTTAGTTCATGCCCTGTTAGATATTTTAATAATTCTAGCAGGAAATCAGAATTAAATATTATGCTGAAAGGTTCTCCATTGAACCATATTTTTTTTGTTATTTCTCCTAATAAACCAATAAACTTAATTTCGTTCTTTGAAAAAGCTAATGTTAGAGATATTGTTTCAAAGTCTTGCTCACTCTTCTTTAGTTTCCTACAGACACGTTTAATTGCCAATGTAAAATCTTTTCTATTAATTTTAGCCCAGTAGGGTAATTCGCTAGGTATTACCTTTTGATATGGAGGAAATTTAGCATCTGATAATCTGGTTGAGAGAATAAATTCCTTAGTACAAAATAGAAGATGTCTGTCTAAAAAGCTTAACATAACTGTTTCAGGGGTTGTTGCACTTAAAATAAGATTAATTTGTTTTAAGGCCTGAGCTAGAACAGTTAATTGCTTATTAATAACCTCGCCAATAGCTTTATATGGTCGGTCAAATATTGCAAGTCTTTTACCATCAGTAGCAACAAAACGAATCTTATCTTCTAAAATATCAACTAGTACATTATCTAAATCATAACGAGTTTTTTTATTAGTTGTAACAAACAAAGTTTTTTTAATCAGTTTCTTAAAATCATCACCTAACATTTCAATATCATATTTATCTTCAAATTGAGGAATTTTTGGAAATTCTTTGGGATCTGCTCCTTGTATAAGAATTTTTCCATCCTCAATAATAAGGGCTGCATTGAAGCCCTGTTGGTCGATAAGTATTTCTTCATCAGGGGTCTCTTTAACCGCGCTAAAGAAACTTAATGCATTTAATACAAGTTCGCCAGGTTCTATAATTTCCAGCTCATTAGATACTAAGGTATAAGCTATAGTTGTTTTTAAATCAGTAGCTTTTAAAATTAATTCCTTATCTATAGTGCTAAGATGTACACTTTCTAGAAAGGAAAGCCCAGAGCTTTTATGTGCTATTGCCTTGATTGATTTTAAGGCAAAATTTAGGGCATTCTTTTTTATTCTCAATTTCATTAAAATATTCCCCTTACAAGAAAACATAAAAAAATTATTATTAAGTCAACACTAAACATAGTAGCTACAATAGCCACGGATTCTTCAAAACCCTCTTTTCTAGCTTCTTTATCCTCGGAGAGCCAGATTATTAAGACAAAAAGTAAAGCCACTGTCCCTAAAGTCATGATGATCCCCTTTTGTTGTTTATTTTGTTAAAATACTCTCTCCTGCTCGGAGAGCCAGAAAACCCTTGCATCCTTCTTGATAATCACACCAGCCACACAAAGGGCTTTTCTTTGCTGGAAAGCTTTTTGAAGATCTAATAATTTGTATTTCTTCTTTGATTTTTTCCCAGACCTCTTGAGCCTTTTTTCTTTTGCAAAACCATAGGGGGGAGTTCCTCTTTTCAGATACAAATATATTCTGGCAATCTATTTCTTGTATCCGTGGATATTTTGCAAAGAAATATATCGCATAACTGTTCAATTGTTTTCGCCCCGAGCGATATTTCCCTGTTTTCCAGTCCCTTAATGAACAGGAAACTACTGCTTTATTAAGGTCAAGGAATAAATCTTGTTCCTTATCTTCCTTATTTATCTTTTTTATAATCTCTTTTTTTGAGATTTCTAGTTGAACCAGGTCAACAAAACCCCTAAAAAGAGCATTTGGGCTATCAAATTCGCAAGGTTCACAACTTACTGTTAATCCAAATCCTAACTCTTTTTTCTCGATCAAGGCTCTATTATCCTTGATTTTTAGATCAAAAGTACTAAAAGAACTTAAGTCCTGAATTGTTCCATTAGTTCTTTTTGCTTTCTTCAAAATTTTCTTTGCATATTCAAGGGCTTCAAAAAATTCATGGTTCTCATCAACTTCCTTTGAGAGTTCAATAAGCTTATGAATTTTTTTTCCTCTTTCAGCTTCAGGCTTAGCTATTTTAACCTGAAGCTTATCAATATATCTCTTTTTATATTTTAATGGGCATTGGGCATAACACCCAATGCTTGAAAAAGATTCTGTTCTAATCATATTATAATACCATTTTTTGGGAAAATGGCGTTAGGATCATAGGATTTGTATCTTATGTCCTTATGGCTAATTCCTTCAAAATCTTTGAAAAAACATGAATTAATCACAAAGAGTATTTCAAAATCTTTGAAATTAAAATCTTTAATATCCTTTTTTCTGCAACAGATGTATGCATCTTTATATAATTTTGCATATTTAAATGCATACATCTTATTGTCAGAAACTACCAAAACTTTTTTATTTATCTTTACTGGCATTATTTTTATATTTCTAACGTGCCAGTATTCAATAGTTGAATTTTCTGGTAATTCAACTGTTCCTTCTGCAAGTCTTGCTCCTCTGTATTGAGCAATAACTGCCTCATCTTCTTCTTTAAGAGCTACAGAAATTCTGTTACTTTCTACTTGCAAGCCTAATTCACTTGCAATAACTGCTGCCATATCAGCGTGACCAATTGCTGATATTTTTTCAATCCCTTCTTTTTCTCCTAGAAGTTTGAAAGCTTCTAGTTTTGTTATTTTTTTAAAAGAAAAATTTGCTTCCTGACATTCTGGAAGCATGTTAATACTAAAAGCGTTTAATAGATATCTCATAATCTTAAGCCTTAAAAATTTGCCTTGTTAAATGGTATTAAACAAGGCTGTTAATTATTTCTATAACCCTTAATCCCTGATCCTTTAATATTCAAATAGTTGAAAGGGTTTGAATATCTTCCTGAGCGGCATAAGCCCTTACCCTTATATTCTCCATAGTAAGTTAATATTGTGCATGGCTTATATCTCAAAGCAATGTTTTAATTTACTATAAAGATTGTAACACAAGTTATTAACTTTGTCAACAATATTATCAACTTTTTATTAAATATTATCAAATTATTTTCTAACCCTTTGTTCTTCAAAGCCTTGAAGAAAATTAATAATCTTTATTTCTGCATTTTCTAAGTCTTTTCCAAGATGTAGAAATCTTTTTTTTCCCAAAAGATTTTTGTATATTCTGTAATAACCTTTTTCAGTTCTATATAGAACAAAGCCTAAATCTTTTATTCTTTGTTTTTGTATTAGAAAATTTCTGTCCTTTTTAATGTTATTCTGTTTTTTTTTATATTTCATATCCAGAAAAGTATTCACAAGATTTTCAAGGTCTTTTTTATATTCCTGAAAAGTTTCAAGATATTTCTCTTTTATTTTAAGCATAATATTTCTCTTTTGTTTAACTGTTCTCTTAAATTCACAGGATTTATTTTTAATCTTATTATTAATGCTAACAGACAATAACCATTTGGCATAAATTTTCCAAGTTCCCAAGTACTTAAAACTATATGATTAATTCCTAATTGCTCTGCTAATAATCTTTGGCTTAGATTATTTTTTATCCTCGCAATCTTTAAATGTTTTCCAAAGTCTTTTAAACTCATTTCTTAAATATCCTTAATATTTTAAACTATTTATATGTTCTATTAGAGCCTCTTTAGTTATTTTAAATTCCTCTGTTTCTAAAAAACGAACCCATTTTTGTAAATTATTATTTCTAATTTCTAATTCTTTAACATCCATCAATAGATCGGTTATCCTTTTCTTATAAAAATCTGTTTTATCTGTTTCTATGTCAACTTTATTTAGCTTGTTTTCATAATCGCTTACCATTTTATGATAAGCATTCATATAATTAAGCTCAGGAGTTGAGCAATTTAAGCAATAATCGCAAATGGTTTCTTTACAATGATTGCACATATAGACATTTTGTGAATCATAATCTCCTGATTCACAAAAACAATGATTTTCTACTCTTTCAAGATATTTTTTAGAAACTTGTAAATAACAATAAGGACAAAATAATTTAAGAAAGGTTATTGTTGATTTATCATTCATTTTGCTAAACCCCTTAATAGAATTATATATTAATATATAAACATCTTTATTAATATACAGACTTATATATAAAAAGCAAGAAGAATTTTAGAATTGTACTAAAGAATATTTTTTAGTTTTGTCACATAAAAGACACAGCTTTATGTAGGTTGTCACAAAACGCTGTGACAAAAATAAAGAACCATTACTTCTTTGTAAACCTTTTAAATTACAAAGCTTAGTGAAGATTAGAAAAAACAACTTTTAAAGCTTGTCACAAAACTGAAATTGACTGTGACAAGGTTAAGTTATTATTAATAAAGTACTTATATTAATTTGTCACAAAAACGGCTATTCTATAATAATAATTAGAAATTACTAATATTAAAAAAAAAAAATATATAATATAATATATTTCCTTTATACTCTTTTTTTTTTTGTGTTTTTGTGTCAGTTAAATACTAAAACACATAAAAGCGTTTTTTTGTGACAAAAAGATAAAAAAATAACATAAGTCTTTATATATCAACAACTTATAAATGTCACAAAATATTTAGCGTTTGTGACAAGTTTAAAATGATAATTTTTAAAACCTTCTATACCCCCCTAACCTCTAGTCTTTCAACAAGATTTCATTCTTTATATTTTTGTCCCATCAAAATGTGACAAATTTTTTTTTATGTGACAAATCCTTTTTTATCTTGACTTTTTTAATATATAGTATATCTTTAGGACATAGTTAGGACATAGTTAAGACATATTAAATATTAAAAAGGATAATAAAATGAAAAATAAAGTTATAAAAAGAATGGTTTGCTTTACTCCTGAGACTTTCCATTTAGGTATTATTCAGAGTAGATTATTAGATCTAAGTTTTTCAGCCTATATGAGGTTACTAATCATTAAGGCAAAAAAAAATCCCCTAATTAAGGATGATTAAATATGTTTCCTCTAGACTTTTTAGAACAAGATAACTGGGTATATTGGAAAGCAACACCCCGAAAAACAAAAGAAGGAATGAAAACAACTAAAGTTCCTTATTCAATAAAAACTCAGGATTTAGCCTTAGGAAAACATATAACTTGGGGTTGCACTTACCCTATAGAGGTTTTACCTCCCTTTTCAGGACGTGGTTTTGTATTAAATGAAGAAGACAGGTTTCTTGTTGTAGATATCGATAAGAGTAATTCAAAAGAGGAATTAGATAAGCTTGTCTCTTGGTCAAATACTTTTATTGAATTTGGGCCCTCTGGAAAAATTGACAGTCTTCATCTTTGGTTTAGACTTTCAGGAGTGTTTAACACTTCAGGAATGAGAAAAAAGAAAACAAATAAATCAAAATTAGCTTGGGAAGTATACACAGACAAGAGGTTTTTCACAATGACAGGAGCAAAGTTACAAGATAAACCTCTTAGAACTCTTACAGATAAAGAAGTCACTAAACTTCTTAATTTGCTTAAATTTGATATAAATGAAGAGACCAAGAAAGAGACAAAACAAGAAAGTCGAGAAATATATGCAAGTGATCCTGAAATTTTAAAGGATCAAGAAATATTAGACATATTAAAATATGCAAAGAATAAAGAAAAGTTTAAAAAACTCTTTTCTGGAAATAATGAAGGCTATGATTCTGCTAGTAATGCAGATCAAGCATTAATGTGTATTCTAACATTCTATTCTCGTAATAGAGAGCAATTAGCAAGACTTTTTTCTTTATCCAAGTTAGCAAAAAGGAAAAAATGGAATAGACAAGATTATCAGCAAAGAACAATAAGTGCAGCATTATTACAAGTGAAAAAAACATATACAATAAAGCAACAAACTAAGAAAGAAGTTAAGAAAGAAGCCAAAAAAACTTATCAATTAGCCCAAGAAGCCCCAAAAAAAATAAATAAAAAGATGCTCCCCTTCCCTATTAAAGTATTACCTGACTGGCTACAAGAATGGGCAACTGGCTTATCTGCATCAATGGGTTCTCCTGTTGATTATTTTATTTGCAGTGCATTTGCTGTAGCTGCTAATGCCCTAGGAAAAACAAAGGTGTTAGTAAAACCCAGCTCAAGCTGGTTTGAAGCTCCTAATTTTTGGTTCGCTTTGGTAGGTGGCACTGGTTATAAGAAAACTCCTGCCATTCAAGCAGCGTTAAAACCCTTAAATAAAATTAGTATTGAAATCTATAAACAGGCAAAGGAAAATAGAAAAGCTTATAAAAAAGAGTTGAAAATTTGGAGTAATTCAAATAAAAAAACAAGGGGCGAGAGTCCTGATGAACCTCAAAAATCACAGACAGTTATTACAACCGATGCAACAACTGAAAGTTTAGGGCCAGTGCTGGAAAGAAGCCCCTCAGTTTTATTGAGCATGGATGAGTTGTCTGGTTGGCTAGGTTCTATGAATCAATATAGAGGGGGTCAAGGTAAAGATAAAGAATTTTATTTAAGCTCTTGGTCAGGAACTTTTATAAATGTTACTAGAAAGCATCAAGATGACATTCAAGTTGTCAACCCTTGTTTGAATGTTATAGGCGGTCTAGTACCAGATAGCTTACCTAAATTCAAGAACTTTTCTACTAATGCAGATGGTTTCCTAGAACGTATTTTATTTTGTTGTCCTGATCAAGTGCATGCAACTTGGAATGATATTGAAACAAGACACTGGCAAGAAAAATATGAGAAAGAGATTTTAAGAATCTGGAAACAATATCGAGACAAAGAAGACAAAGAAGATAAAGAAGACAAAGAAGACAAAGAAGATAAAGAAGATAAAGAAGATAAAGAAGACAAAGAAGATAAAGAAGATAAAGAAGATAAAGAAGATAAAGAAGACAAAGAAGATAAAGAAGATAAAGAAGATAAAGAAGATAAAGAAGATAAAGAAGACAAAGAAGATAAAG